>Ga0209083_1000215_pt1 | contig 91776 bp, 94 predicted proteins | sample AM7aDNAmetaG_FD_184132 | JGI IMG/M metagenome (GOLD analysis project Ga0209083, IMG submission 184132) | Freshwater microbial communities from Finland to study Microbial Dark Matter (Phase II) - AM7a DNA metaG (SPAdes) (version 3) | ecosystem: Environmental > Aquatic > Freshwater > Lake ...
GAATGGGTGCAATACTTGATGGTAGCGGGAAAACTAAGTATGGTATTCTCGTTAACAACCAGAGTACCGGAAGTTATGATACTTTTTCATCAGATTCCGCAAATGAACTAAGTGGAATCAGTATTAACAGTATCTCCGAAGAATAATAAAAACAAGGGCAAGAATAATAAGACACACACATGAGCACCCCAAAAGGAATTTTTTATCGCTGACTTCCAGATGATTCAGCGACCATCATCTTCATGTAGCAGAGTCATGAAGATTGCAATTAGAGTTAACTCAAGGCTCTTTATATCGAGCAGCGCAAAGTTCGTACATTTCGAGCAGAAATTGTTTGAAACTTACCTCCTCTTTGTATAATGCAACCCAAAGAAGCTGCAAAACTTGTTCATAAACAAAAAAGAAGAATCGAATTCGGGTATCTTTCGATTTGGATGAGATTTGTGCTTCATCCTGCACTCTAAAACCAGTTTCTATTCTCCATCGATTTTTGTAAGTAGGAATAATGTAATCAAGATCAATTGACGATTGATTCGTGGCAAAAGCCCAATCAAACAATTTTTCAGACTTTTTATCGAAGATTTGTTTGAGAAATGCAAGTGTAGTTTCTCCACGAAAAACAGTCATCTCTTTATTGACTTTAAATGAATATTGAATTTTTTTCTTTTCAGCAATATCAAGAGAGGCGAGTTCTGCCTTTATTTGTGGGTTTTTAGGAACAAAGATAAGGTATGGGTATTCTGAGTGAGACAGGGTCAACATGAGATCCTTGCTGTAGAATCCTCGATCAAATATTGCCAAATTAATCGAATTGACAAGTGGATTAATAAGTCCAAGAACCCATGAAACCGTAGTTGCCATATTATGACCTTGTTGGACTGGAACTGATATTAACGGAATTTTTTGAGGGATGTCAGAATTAATGATTGAACACGAAAGGAATTTGAATTTTCCAGTTACTCCGTGTGCTCCAGTGTAACCATGGATCCACATTCCTTGTGGATCGCCATAAAAATCTTCATCTGTGTAATCTAGTGCGAGAATTACATTCTTTTTGTTGAGGTCAAACCTTGTTCCAACATGTTCTACAGTGTTTCTAAACTCCCAAATCATATTTGAGATAGGAACTTTTTTGATCGCCAGTTGTATGGAGTCTGCTCGATTTCCAACTGTTTCGAGATAGGTATTAGCAACTGCAGCTTTTAGCAAATCGCGATTATAATGAAATCCTGATAAATTTGGACCTTTATACTGAAGTTCGAGGGAGCGATCGACGAACGTATCCAGTGTCTTAAGTGTCCTGAAATATCGTGCATTGCTAACCTTCATGTTATGACCAGATATACGATTTGATCGAGGTACTCCTTTGGGCAGTCAACCTTGGCACTATTTCCAAATTTAGTCACTTTTCGAATCAGAAATCCTTGAATATTTTCGATTTCAATTCGGTTTGCTGGTTCCGGTACTATTTTCTTCACTGGATATACCATGGATATCCAATAATATATTAAAGTATCGCATCTCCAGACTCATCATTAAAAGAAAAAATTGTTCTACTGGAAATTGTAGATTTTCAATTCAAAGTGTAGTTTGTCCTTTCGGAGATACTGGCAAAATAGTTATATTTATTAATAATAGTAATAATGATGAAAGCTGTATATGAAGCATATATCCGCTCAACCCGGTAACTTTCGAAACATAGTTTCACGAAAAATGGGATTTCTGTTACTTTTAGTTGTACTTTTCTTCTCATTCTCTGGTATCACCTCTTCATATGCAGCGGTAACCTCAAATTCGTCCCATGACTCTACATACTCAGGTATCTGGGCAGGCGAACTCATGCAGAAACCCGGGTCTTACTTAAAATCATATCCTTTCTTCCTTAACATCACTGTCCAAAAATCAAATATCTTCGGTTATTCCCAGATTGAAGCGAACGGCCCTTATGCAATAATGGAAATATCGGGGACAATAAATCCTCACAACTTGTCAATAAGTGAGGACCACTTCATTGAGAGACAGGATCCGGGCGGCACATACTGGCTGCTGAAGAACATTACACTACAGATGGATGCAAAAAACACATCCAGGATGAACGGGTCATGGGTCGATCAAAAACTGGAACCTCTCGGATTAGGTTCAATAAGCCTTGAGAAATGTGCTGACTGTAAAATCGATAAATCAGGACACAAAATTCTTCGTACATCAGGAAACACGACTCAAATTTTGGATAATGGTGAAAATATAACTCACCTGGTTTTTTACTCCCGTAATAACTGTAAAAATTGTGATGTTATCCGTAAATTGTTAATTAAGTATGAAATCGGATTTGAAGAGATTAATCCTGACAAGCTGAAGGCATCAGATCCGGCAAATGCCGATTTCAGAATTAATAACCCAAAATTGACTGTACCTGTTGTAGTATACAAAGGGACGAGATTTGTTGGAATAAACATTACTGATATCCTTTCACTCCAGAAGAGTGGTCTCATTCCAAATATCACGGACCTTTCTAAAAATATGAATACGAAACCCTGAATGGATAAAAATGATTCAATTTGAAAAAATTCAGAGTTGCCTGTTGCTTATGGTTTTCTTTATCCCAATCATTTTGATCCCCATTACCGATGCTGGTCATGCACCCGGAAATATTTCAGATAAACTCAATCTTCCGGTAGAGATTAAGACAGACCCTCCTCTTCCGATGTTATGGAGGGCAGTAAACTTCACACCAGTCCTTCCAAAAAATACGCAACTCATAAATATAAACTGGGATATCGAAGGAGATAATTCTCCCGGAAATATTACTGCAAGCCACGTATTCACAGAACCAAAAGTATACACTGTTGAATTTTCAGGAACTGATAGAAATGGCCGACAATATAAAGGCACTAAATCTCTCAATTTCACGCTAATGCCTGGAGACATCCTTTTTGCATATGATCCTACAGATGACCTAACCCCGGGAGAGTTCAACAGAATTGGAATTTATGTGGGAGGTGACGCGGTTAATGTCATAGAGAGCGGGATTAAAAATATTACAGTATCCTGGTTTCTTCATCCTGTATCAGAAGGCGCTGCATGGGGAAGAGTAAAAAATATCAGCCCTTCCGAGATAACGAAGGTTATTGATTTTGTTAATGAAAAGACTGCAGAGAATTCTCCTTTCGATTACGAATCCATTAATCCCCTGCACCTCTCAAAACAGGCCGACGGGCCGTCCTGGTATTGCAGTGAACTTGTCTGGGCTGCGTATCTTAATGCAACCCGGGGGCGGATAGACTTGGATTCAGAGACTATAACATACCCTCCAGGTTATGCAAAATTGGTAAAGGGTGACGCTGTTTTTACAGATGAGATTCGAAAATCTCCTCATCTGACGATATTAGGGATGTGGCGTTCCTCACAGAATCAGTCGTCAAAATGAACCTCATCTCTCTTGTGATAAAGGTCCACCTTCATATTTCCAGCATTCATAATCAGTGTCTTTGATCCATCATACTTTTCAGGGGTCTCCATTATCAGGGATCTTCTTATTTTTATATCTGAATTCAATTCCCGGATTAATCCTGGACAGAGTTTGAATAGGGCCCAAAAACCATATGCCAGGACACTTGGAAGCGAATCGGTGGCTGCAATAACTACATACCCCTCAGTTTCATTTCTATTCACACTCTCGCGATTATTTTCATTATTTTTTTCAATCGAACCTATTATCCCCATTGGAGGCATGATTCTCATTGTTCTCCAGGATTGGCAGTCAAAATAGCCTAGTGCCCATTCATACGGTGAACCGTGGATGAGATGGGGAATAATATTGGCTCTCTCTCTTAATTCGATAATATCTCGTTTAATAATATTTCCCTTCGTAACTTTTAAAAGATTAAACCGGGCCTGAATCCCCGCACAGCGTAAAATGGCTACTGAAACAGTTAGCATATGAAAACAGGTCCCCTCTTTGTCCCTGATTGTGACTGAAGCAGGCCCGGGGAAAGTCAGTGCGAATTTTATTTTATCGTGAATATATGCAAGTACTTCATCCACACATAAAACCGGGTCTGTAATGTCTCCAAAAAGTGCCTTTGTATGCTGTAAAACGACTGGATTTTCACTATCACAATACCAGGAACCGGGTAAAGGATATATCTTTTCAGCCTTGATTTTTTGAATAGAATGAAAAAAGGCTTTACGGTCCCTCTTTAGAAAGACTGATCTTCCCCGATTACTTAATATTATAATGCCCAAAAATATCAGGACAAACCGGGTAAAGTCAATGAAAAGGATAACATGAATAAGGATTTGATCAATTAACCGATGTAGAAACAATCCGGAGCTATTATTTATCATTTTTCACGTGTAAGTTCCTTCTGCATAACACTAATGCAGTTGTCGTGTTCTCTGTGTGAAAACCTGGTTATTACCGGATCAAGTACTGGTCCGGGACGCCTGCAGACCGGACAGTGTTCATACATAGTCACACGGTCGTCTGTCAGGATAAATGCCGGATAACTGGTCACTGATGCATCGAGATATGCGAACCGTCCTTCTTTTCCATATGGGAGGACCTTTCCATCTTCGTTCAGGACGACTGGAAGTGCAAAACCCGATGTAAGATGAAAATAATGGCCTTCAGGACAGTGTATTCCCCAGATATTTCCTTCAGCCATGCCATAAACATCAAGTACGAGATCACAACCCAATGTACTTCTCACTTCTTCGCGAAAGAGGGCTCCGGAAATCTCATGTTGTACCTCATTCTTCCACCCACCCCCGGTAATTACACCACTTCTCCCTGAGAAATCAAATTTTAAACCGTCTTGTTTCAGTTTTTTGAACAGGAGGGAATATAAAAACGGAGGGCCGATCAATACTATCTTTTCTGTTAAGGAATCCTGTGTTTTAAGCCATCGTATAGTGTACTGTATTACTTTTGAAAGATATCTGTTGAGTAAACTGCTATAAACCGCCTGTTTTAATAAATTCTTATCTGCACCAGATTTTACAATATCTGATACCGTGATAGAACGGTCAACAGCATATTTGACTTCAGAGACCGCATATCTGAAGATTTCACAGACCCTCCCGATATTAAGGCACGTTGATTCAGGGTCAGGCATCAGAAGAAGTCCCTTTATTTCCGGACTCCAGAAAGGATAGGACATTGAGACTAGCGATTTTGCAAGGATATATTCATTCCTTCGAAATGAAGTTATATCTCTGGGCACCATTGTAATTTTTCCACTTGTCCCGCTACTGCAGGAGATCTTTACTCCTGCCTTTTCAAAGGATTTTATCACATTATCAATGTCGTCATTCTTTGAGACAAAGACCTCGGACATCGGGCCTGTGAAGATGTTTCCAATCCAGACTGCACAATCTGCACCGGGTGGAAATAACTTAAAGAACGAATGTGGAATGAGGGGTATGCGGTAAAGGTCATCAGGTTCATTAATTAAATCCGGATTTATTTTATTCAGTTCGCAAAGTTCTCTATATGGGCGGTTTTTCGTATAATGAAGTGTAAATGTCTCCTTTATTGCCTGGAAACGTCCAAGCTCATAATCTGGTCTGTCAGGCCTGAAGATGTTTTCACTCTGGTATATTATCCTGTCAACTGTTGAAAGAACTTTTTCCTGTGGCAGATATTGATTTACCTGTTTGTCAAACAGATGTAAATACTGAGAATATGAGATCATAACTCCTTTTCCAATTGTATTAGTATTCTTTTTTTGTATTAATGATGAAATACCTTTCACATGAATCCCTTTTTATTCAAAACAGGGGTTCAGGGGATAATGTTACTACCAACCATTTATATACTGCCCTGTGGTATTTATATGCATGAAACAAACGCCTGAGGAGTCGTTGAAGATAGAGAATATCGTCGCCTCAGCCAAGGTGAGCGATTCTCTTGACCTCACTGTCATCTCATCCCAGATTAAGGATGCAGAATATAATAAGAAAAGATTTCCTGGTGTTGTCATCAGGATGCAAAATCCTAAAATTGCAGCCCTCGTATTCGGGTCCGGGAAGATAGTGCTTACCGGTGCAAAGAGCATAGATAACCTGACTGAGGGCCTTAATATTCTGGGGAAACTCCTTAGAGACCTTAATATTGAAATCCCGGATGAACTCACCTACAAGATACAGAATATTGTTACATCTGCAGACCTTGGAGCTGGAATAAATCTTAATAAAATTGCAGTGGGTTTCAACCTGGATAGGATTGAATATGAACCAGAACAGTTCCCTGGTCTTGTGTACAGGCTTGAAGACCCGAAAGTTGTTGTTCTTCTCTTTGGATCCGGAAAACTTATAATAACCGGAGGAAAAGAACCAATTGATGCAAAAAGGGCGGTTCAGAAGATCCTGGCAGACTTAAAAAATCTTGGCATCTTATAAGCACAAAACTTCAAACTTTTCTTTCCACAAATACTGCCTTATCAGCATGGCCTACAATCACCTTTGTTTTTGATATACATTTGGTAAAGAGACCACTGGATAACGATCCAGGGATGAATGTGAGTTTATCCTCTACCCTCTCAGGTTCATGTATCTCACCAAAGTCACAATCAATAATAAAGTTTCCATTGTCAGTAATAACAGGTCCGTCCTTTTTTTGGCCAGTACGAATCGTGGGCATACCATTCGCCTCGATTATTGCATCCATGCAGGGTTTCAATGCAAAAGGGAGAACTTCCAGGGGGACTAACGTGTTCAGGACCTTTGTCTGCTTCGTCTCATCAATGACAATTATCAATTCTTTTGAAGAGTAAGCAACCACCTTCTCCCGGGTTTGCGCAGCACCTCTCCCTTTTATCATCTGAAAATAGGGATTAACCTGATCTGCACCATCAATAGTCAGGTCTGGTGTGGGGTGTTCACAGAGGGTCGTTACCGGAATTCCATATGAACGTGCCCTAAACTCTGCCTGGTACGAGGTGGGTATACCATATATCGAAAGTCCCTCATTAATCCTCAATCCCAGAGCTTCCATCGCAAAAAAGATGGTCGATCCTGTCCCGAGTCCGACTACCATTCCGTCTTTGACTTTATCGGCAGCTAAAATACCTGCATTCTTCTTTGCGAATCTAGAAGTTTCATCCATCCATAAATCATAAGCGGTACTTAGTGTTAATTATCTCGTTATTATCCTGAATTTTGAAATAATGATTTAGTTGCATTTTGGGCACTATATGCTGTGCAATCCAGAGTCAGGGGAGTTATTGATACGTTCCCTTCCCTTACAGCATGTACGTCTGTTCCCTTGGGTGCATCTGCGATAAGTGGCCCGTTTATCCAGTAATAGGGCCTCCCCCTGGGATCAAGCCTGTGTTCTACTCCAGTAACAAAAAGTTTTTCGGCAAGCCGTGTCACTTCATATCCCCCGGTAATCCTGGACGGGATATTAACATTTAGTACATCAGCACCTTTTGGAAACCCTTTTTGGATAACTAACCCAATTACATGACTTATAGCGTCCTGCGCTTCCTTGAACTGGTGACCACTTACAGCCGGGTCATCAAATTTGTCTCCCTGATCCTCGACCTGAATAGAAAAGGCAAAAGAGGGAACTCCATGGTTCGAGGCTTCAAGAGCTGCACCCACGGTTCCGGAAGTCATTACAGACTCAAATGAAAGGTTCTCTCCGATATTAATTCCGCTAACCACAAAGTCCGGTTTAAGGTTGAGTGAAAACAGGCCTATTATTACGGCATCGGTAGGTCTCCCTCCCACGGCATAAGCAACCCTGCCATTAACATTTACTTCATTAACCCGCAGAGGTTCGAAGATTGATATAGAACGCCCCACCGCACTTTGCTGGGTTGCAGGAGCTACAACAGTTACATCAGCTATTTTTGATAATTCTTGAAACGCAGCCCAGAGGCCTTTTGAATTTATACCGTCATCATTAGTCAGGAGGATTTTAAGTGTCATCGGCTCTTTCACTTTGTAAGGCTTACGGAAAAATACTTACTCTTATCATGTCGACATCTCTTTAGATTTGATGAAAGTCCTCCTCGCAGAATACACAATCCTGAATAACAGCAGACTGGCACCGGAAGGAGCCGCAATGCTTTCAGTACTAAGGAATAGTTTCAGTCGTTCCGGATATGAAGTTCTCACTCCTGAAAGAGGTGTGTTCGAAGAAGAACTTAAACGACTTGCCCCTTCAGTCGATTACGGACTCGTTATTGCACCGGATGAATATCTTTCGCGATACACCTGCCTAATTGAGAATATGACCTTTAACATTGGTTGTGACAGCATGAGCGCTGCAATCTGTGCAAACAAGGATAAAACATCTGATATTCTGGAGTCTCATGGAATAAGGGTACCAAAACGTAATTTTACAGGAAAAAATGTTAAGAAACCAAAATATGGGTGCGGGGCTGATGGAGTCCTTATCAGTAATGAAAACCCCTCTCCCAATGAATGCCTCCAGGAATTTATTGAAGGGGATCATATAAGCGTCAGCCTGGTGGCAAGCAGGGTTGTAGGTGAATCCTGTTTTTATTTTACCGGAGCTGGCCCTCTAGTTCTCTCAATAAACAAACAAAATATTACAATTGACAAAAACGGATTATTCCATTATGAAGGTGGTGAAACTCCTGTTTCACACCCTAAAGAAGAGGCAATCAAAAAAGCAGCGATTGATGCTGTAAAAGTGCTTGGTTGTCAGGGATACGTGGGTGTTGATATGGTGGTAGATGAGTCAGGCCCGGTGATTGTCGATGTTAACCCCAGGATAACAACAAGTATCCTCGGAATTGCAGCATGCATGAAAGAGGAGATTGGCGAAATATTAATAAGTGCAGCAAAAGGGGTCCTTCCATCAGAAGTACACCTGGAAGGCAGAGCAGGATATGACACAAAAGGTAATGTAACCCTCCTATGATAGGTATCGATATCGGCGGTGCAAATTTAAAAGTTGTCGATAAAAATGGGGTGCACGTAATTTATTGCCCTTTATGGAGAGGGGCTTCCCTTGCCGGGTTACTTGGCAGGTTTGCCGGAAAGGAAAACGCGGCAGTTGTAATGAGCGGTGAACTTGCTGACTGCTTTTCTGACAAGATCGAGGGGATTAACTGGATAACAGGTGAAGTAAAGAAGGTATTTCCAGGTGCAATATTTTATGGTACTGATGGCAGGTTCCATAAAACTCCAGTCCCTACACTTGCATCGGCAAACTGGCTTGCTTGCGCAGATTATCTACAAGAGAAATTTTCCAGTTCAATTCTTGTGGACATGGGTAGCACCACCACAGATATCATACCTCTCAATTCTTTTCCTGATCTGCTCGGCCTTTCTGACCTTAAGCGACTTAAAAAGGGGTATCTTCTATATACCGGGATTCTAAGGACTCCGGTCGCAGCAATCTCAAAGAAGGTTCATCTTTTTGGGCAGGAAATACCATTAAGTTCTGAATTTTTTGCACAATCAGCAGATGTCCACCTTATCCTGGGAGACATAGGAGTGGAAGAATATAACTGTGATACTCCGGACGGAGGGGATAAAAGTATACAGTCTTCTCTTAAAAGAGTTTCAAGGATGGTCTGTGCTGATCTTTCAGAAACAGGTGAGGATGCTGCAAGGTCAATTGCCGTCCAAATCCGGGATTCACAGAAGGATGACATTTTAAATGCAATTAATTTAATCCGTGAACAATCAGGGTTAAGAGAAATAATAGCAGCAGGTATTGGAGCACCTTATATTTGCTCTATATCAGGTGCAACTAATTTTTGTGATTTAATAGGCCGGAATTCAGATGCTCTCCCGGCTTTTGCTGTAAAAGAGGTGGCAGAACGGACCGAAAGCTCATAATTATCTCAATTTTTCTTGGGTCTATTGCATTAACCCTTATTTGCTTTATGGCAGGTTATCCTTTCTTCTTTTTCTTTCTTTTAATTCCACTCATTCCATTCGCGAAGCTGAAGAAAAATCTTACATGTCCTTTATGTGGATGGTCAACAACCGGCCCTGAAAGATTCTGTCCTTATGACGGAAATCAATTGGTCTTACATGATCAGGATGGATCAAAATCGTAAATTAACAATATTTTAACAACCATCTCATACAAATTCAGTACTTCATGTTGCGGGCCATAACAGTTAATGAATGGCATGAATTGAAGCATGCAGACGCGACTCGCGTAAAAGAGGCTGTTAACTCAATAATCGAAGAAGTGCGGAGAGGTGGAGATTCTGCAATCAGGTCACTGTCGAAAAAATTTGATAGAATTGACCTGGACTCAATCATTGTCACAGTGGATGAGATTGAAGAAGCGTACCAGTCTGCTGATCCGCATGTTATTGAGCAGCTTATTGAAGCATCAGCGCGAATAACCGCGTTTCACGAACTGGAACGTCCGAAAGATCTCATATTGAATGAGATGGAACACGGTGTAATTCTCGGTGTGAAGTCGACACCGCTAGAGCGTATCGGTGCATATATTCCAGGAGGAAGGGCAGCATACCCGTCAACTGCACTGATGTGCACAATTGCAGCAAAAGTCGCAGGAGTCAGTGAAATCTGCTGCTGCACGCCCCCTCCAATAAATCCCCTGACTCTGGTCGCTCTTGATATCGGAGGTGCTACTGAGATAATAAAGGCTGGGGGAGCACAGGCAATCGCTGCAATGGCACTTGGGACTGAATCAGTCCGTCCTGTCCAGAAAATAGTCGGTCCTGGGAACCTCTATGTTACAGCTGCAAAAGCAATTCTTCGGGACAAAGTAGAGATCGATTTTCCTGCCGGCCCTAGTGAGCTTGCAGTTCTTGCGGACTCAACTGCCAATCCGGATTTCATAGCCTCTGACATTCTTGCACAGGCAGAGCATGACCCTAACGCAGCATGCGTTCTTGTTACAAATAACGAAAAACTAATTGAGAAAGTTATTTTTTCATTAAAGAATCAATTTGGTGAGAGTCAAAGGCAGGAGATACTGAAAGGAGCGCTTCTCCGGAGCGGGTACATTCTTGTCCATGATATTCATGAAGGAGCTAATGTTATTAATTCTCTGGCCCCGGAGCATCTCTCCCTTGTCACAGTTGACCCGCTTAGTAATCTCCCTTTTATAAAAAATGCCGGAACTATATGTATAGGCCCATATTCTGCAGTCGCATGCGGAGATTATGCATCCGGAACAAACCATGTCCTACCGACTGCCGGTGGTGCAAAGATTTACTCTGGTCTTAATGTTGCACATTTCTTGAAGACATCATCAGTCCAGATAATCTCAAGAGAAGGTCTTGAAGAAATTGGAGATATTGTCGAGATTATAGCAAATGCAGAAGGGCTGAATGCACATGCGAATTCAGTGAGGATTCGACGAAAAAACAAGTGATAAAAATTTAAGGCAACAAATTACACTTCAATAACCATAACTGCTTCCTCTTCCTCCTTTAAGTCACTTTTTATCCGTTCAGGATCAAATTCGTATGCGTCCCAGGGATTATAGTGCTCATATAGTTCACACTTATCAAGGACATCTACAAATTCCTTCAGGAATATCCTTGGTATAACATCTACACGCCCGCCAAATTTTTTCGTTAGTTTCTGTACCATTGCCCTGATAAAACGGTGAGAGACTCTTTCGCGGTCTACAAGACTATACGCATTCCCATATATATCAAGAACTCTAACTGCGACATTTCCTAGTTTCTCTGCATTGAAGCGCTCAAGGATTATCTGGGGCTGTCTTGGATTTTTAAAACCATCTTCGTTAACAATACTTATTCTGTCTACTAATGGCGGAAGAGCACGAATTCCTCTCGGCCCTTCAAAAAACGAAGGTGTTGCAGTAAAAAGGAGATAACAGTTTGGCATATCTCCCCGGTCCAGCGAGTCAATAAATTGATAAATAAGATTATAAGCTTTTTCACGCTGTGGGCGCTGGAGCATCTGGGTAGTATCAAGTTCATCAATACCAAGAGCGAGACCACTGTATCCTGCACCAAGGATTATCTTTACAAGGCCGGATATATAGAGTAAAGCGGTATTTTCATCAAGTATTCCGCGAATTCCAGCTTTTTGTTTAAACTCTCTTCCAATATGGGCTTCTCCGGAAATCCATCCAAGTGCTGCCTGTGCAAGAGAAAATTCTCCTGCATTGTTGGCATGGTAATAAGTTCTGATTGCTGCAGAGAGGGAAGAATTTACCCGGCTTATTGTTGCAAGTGCAGATTCTACTTCAATTAATGCCTCTTCTTCCAGGTCCCCCTCCTCAGTAGACCGTCCCCCTGAACCAATGACCCTCTCTTCAATTGCATAGAGCCAGTTGTCGATTATAGTCTTTAGGGCATGTTCCTCGGCAGGAGTACGAATATTTGTACATATCTGATGATAAACCGATTTTATCCTTGTAAGCGGGTTTTGAGGAGAGATTACGATGTAACTTGTTACAAATCCCTTTTGTCTTGCAATTTCAAGAGCCCTTGCTACAATGAACGTTTTGCCGCTCCCATAATCACCTCTTATAAACTTGAGGTCTCCGCCGCCGGAGGCTACATAATCAAGCTGTTTTCCGATAACATCTTCTTCCATTCCAAGTCCGACTGCAATCTTTTCAAGTCCTCCTGCAGGAACTGTGCCCCTTCGTATGGAATTTATGATATTTGTGTCCTCAAAGCGGACCTTATCAAATTGTTCAGGTCCCGATGTATTCATAGACCTCTCCATGTATCCCCATGCCTTTCTTCTCAATCAGTCTTAAATTCTGTCCGGAGGCTTTTTCTATTATCCTGTTGATAATACCTGCAACTCTCCGGGTTCCGAGTCTTTTTCTGAGATCCAACTCGCTCGCGGAACGGTGGGCCCGCAAAAACATGACGGCTTCGCGCTCAATAGGTTCAAGGAGGAGGATCTCCCTGATGAGAGGAACGATATCCCGCCCTTTAGCTCCTTTGCGTACCTGATCATATATAACAAGAGAGTCAATGGCAGACTCTTCCTTTGCTGAAAGAATAAGTGCAAGGAGATCTGGTGCTGATGGCTCTTTTACGTCGAAAGGCAGTGAATCGAGGGCAAGAAGAGAGAATCTCTTTGCAAGAGGAAAATTTCTCAGGCCCATGGCATTTTGGGCTGCTGTCGAGTAAATGAAAGCGATTAACTCCCTTCCTTCTGTTGTTAACAGATTTTTTTTCTCTTCAAATTTTTCAATTAGAAGAGCAATGAGCCTGTCCATTCCTGATAATGATTCCCCGATATCTCTGCATACTTTTGCAATTTTCACTAGTTCACCGGTTCTTTTAACCTTCTGGAGAATATGAATAAGAATTTTTTCACCCTCCCTGCGGTTTACAGTATGGACAAGGTACATTGCATAGCAGAGTCCACCTTCAAGTGTATCTGCCCTGTAAGCCTTGTAGTACCAGTCTTTCGCCTCATTCTGCATCTTTTTTTCCTGATACAGATTTGCAAGGGTAAGGGCACATGTAAGGTTCGTCGCTGGCTTTATTATCTCATCTAATTTCTCAAGAGTTTCATCAGGCAGATAAAGAGACCAAAGAAGTCTTATATAATGCTCCAATATCCTGACCCCCGAACTACCCTCTTTCTGTTGATTTATCTCAGTTAATACTCTTTTCCTTAAGATCTCCTCGGCTTTTTTAATTTCATGAACCTGAACGAGAATTTCTGAATAAATTATGATGTCATCAGTATCTTCTGATATTGCAATAAGTTTCTCTGCCGATTTGCGTGCTTTTTCAGGCATCCCTAAACTCATGGAAAAATTACAACAGAGCCTGAATATTCCACTAACAGGATGAAGAGCTGAATATTCCTTTAATAACCTGAGGGCCCTTTCCGTGTCAACCGGAAAGAGTGCAGAACAGACAATCTGTATATATTCCGGGTTATGGGTTCTCTCATATGCGTGCAGGCCCTCATTTATGGCATTCACCATTCTATCGGCTGCAATCAGAGTTTTCAGATATTGTAGAATATCATCCGGTGTCACTCTTACCCTTTCATAAAGTGAGACTGCCATCTCAGTATCGCCTGTTAAGAGGTATGCGTTTGAAAGCCGCAATATATCCTCGTCCCTCATCTGTTCAGGGGTCAGTTTGCGGCTGAGGGCGATTACACCCCTATAATCTCCTATCCGTTCAAGGTATAGGGTATAAGCCCGGATTGCCTCCTGATTAAATGGGTCTGAGACTACTGCGGATGCATATTCGGCAATCGCCTCTTCAGACCCCTGTTTTTCGAGTATCTTTCCTAAGTACAACCTTACCTGGGATGAATCGGGCTGCCTGACGGCCAGGTCCCTGAAATAGCTTAAGGCCTCATCATATCGACCAAGATAAAGTAGGTTGGCACCAGCGAGGACCTCAAGAGTTGGGCAGCCCCTGATACCGAGTAGTTCATTGCAGATATAATACGATTCAAGATACCTTCCTTCCTGAAAAAGTGAGGATGCCTGCCTCTCCTGCTCCTCATACCTGGTATCCTGGGTCATAACACTTCACAAATAAAAAAACTGTTCAAAATAATTAAAATTAAGAACTTATAGGGTTATTCCGACCAGTTTTAGTAGGATAAGGATGATTGCACCCCAAATACCGCCTATTGCGCAGACAAGCACAGTGATTAAATTAATCGGGATTGATATAAGGCCTGTTGCATTTACTAAAAAGAGTATAACGAGACCGATGATAGAATTAATTACAAGTTTTACAGCGCTTTTCAGGAGTACAAACATTACAACTGCAAGTACAAGCATCAAAATAATGAGGATTATGCCTGTGAATATCATATGTAATAGTCGATATACTATTAATTAAGTGAGATCCTTCTCACCTGACCCCACCATTTTCCTTCATCCTGGCTTTTCTAATATGGTATTTCTACGTAGGGAATGTAACCCATCTCTGCACCAAATGAAAATCCTCTCACTGATGCAACGTATGCTTTGTCTCTCGTACTTTTGAGGTCTGGATTGTCTGGTTTCAGGCCCAATGCCCGGTTATATGCATCATATGCATCTTTGTAACGGTTAAGTCTCTCAAGTAATTTTGCTTTTTCATACCAAGCATCATAATTTCCAGGGTCAATTCGGTTCACCTGTGAATATGAATCGACAGAGGTCTGGTACTGGGCGATTTTTGATTGTGCGCGGGCTTTCGCGAGCCATGCTGCAGCGTAGTCAGGGTTTAGTGATGTGGCCCTCTCAAACTGAGTTATTGCCTGAATTGGCAAAGACTGGTTGAAAAGTTTCATGCCCTCATTATAATATCCCTCTGCAGACAACGGGACCTGGGTTGTTGCGACGACTGTAAATTTATTTGTGGGTGTAAAATTAATTTTAACTTTAATGTTGACAGTTTTATTGGGAGAGGGTTTAAAAACAGGTTTTGATGCCGCATCTGCCGAATGAATCAGGATCAATATTCCAAAAGCAATGAAAACTATCAACAGAACTCCAATGCTTTTATTAAAAATATTCATATCTGTAGATAGAATACATAGTAGATAAGAGTTATCTTTGAGGGAACTCTTTTATATCTAAAAACGGGTTTATTTTTTCTAATGGTGGATAATATAATGAGATGGGCAGACCTAATCGTATATATGAAGATCAGATTCTTCCTTGTAGCAATTATAGTCATCATGGCCTGCTCCTGTTTTGCAACTGCATATACCGGATTTCGTGCAACTCCTACTGAAAACGATCCTATAACATATCACTTTGTATTAAACGGCCCTGAACCTGATGGAACAATTGTAAAAAGTATTGTCTATGATTTTGGAGACAATACAAAGAGTACTAATTCAGAGGTTGATCACACCTATAAAAAGCAGGGGTCATATAAAGTGTCGTGTACTATAACCTGGTCTGATGAGTATGGAACGGAATATATAACCACAACAAAGGCGGTTATCAGGCCGGGTTTGCTTACCCATTTTACGGTAAACTTTACTCCGACCAGGGTTCCCACAAAAGCGCTGACACCATTTGCTTCAACTCCCTTCGTTACATGGACTATTCCGATAACGCCCGCGCCCACGATGACCGAATACAAGTTATATACGCCGGGCCTGATAATTCCATTAACCGGGCCCTATTATCCGGTTAAGATATTCTAGGCATAAAAGAAAAATAATAGCACATTTTTTTTACAGAGCATATATCACATTTGGGTTTACGGGCAGTGCAGCACCTGCGCCCATGGGCAATGAAAAGATCCGTAAGTCTGCCCCATATTTCATTTGGATATAGTTTCATCAAATCAACTTCGACCTGGTCCTGGCTTGTACTTTTTGAGAGGCCGATCCTCCCTGCAAGCCTGAATACGTGAGTATCAATTGCAATACCCTCATTTTTCCCAAATGACTTGTATAAAACAATGTTTGCAGTTTTTCTTCCAACACCAGGAAGAGTAAGGAGAGAATCCATATCAGAGGGAACAACACCTCCAAACTTTTCAACAAGGACTTTTGCAGCACTTTTAATGTGAAGCGCTTTTGTGTGATAAAAACCAGTCCTGTGAATTAATTCCTCTATCTCCTTAATATTCCCTTCTGCAAGTGATTCAGGGGTAGGAAAGCGGGAAAGAAGTGCATCTTTGACCTGGGCAACTGCATTGTCTGTTGTCTGGGCAGAAAGAATTGTTAAAATCAGATTTTCATAAGGAGTGGAACACCAATGATGTGTATTAAGGGAATCGGGATAAGCACCTGACAGTCTTGTGTAAATGTCACATGCCTCATTTCGATTCATAACAGGACCTGAAGTTCAGAATAGGAGTGGGGTAAGGCAGATTCGAACTGCCGTCAAAGCGTCCCAAACGCTCTAGGATGGACCAGGCTACCCTATTACCCCAGGATATAATTACATATTGTCAGGATTTGCGGAAATACCTACCGTTTCGGTTTCAGATCCTTCCTTAAAGTTATGACTAAAATAAAATAAAAATAAATTTTGCTTTTTGGTTTATTATTAAAAAGGAAGATTAATTTCAGGGCTTCTTACAATGGTTCCACGATGGCTGCCGCAAAGAACAGCTTTTTGCAAAGTATCAGGGTCGCGGCCATCGAGAACCAGGAGGGGGATGTGACTTCTTGCAAGGATTTTTACAGCAACGCTGTCAAAAACTGTGTTTGAACCTGCACAAAGCGGGGTCTTTCCGACAATTAAACTAAGTTCTTCAGGGGTTAGTTCAGAGAATTTCTCTGCATTTTTCACTAATTTTGGATCATCCGAATAAATACCGTCAACTGATGTCAGATTGATAATACAGGAGGCATGGCTTTCTTCTGCAATAACTGCTGCAACAGTATCTGTTGTCTGTCCCGGAGTGACTCCCCCTGCGACTACAAGATCACTTTTATATGCATATTCTACGGCTTCACGTGGAGATTCAGCTACGCGGGGGTAAACCTCATTTCCAAGAGCAATCATGAGAAGTGTGGCATTCAACCGTGTTACCATTATTCCAATTTCATCTGCAGTCGCCTCGTCAGCTCCAAGCGCCCGTGCTGCACTGATAAAACGCCTGGCTTCTCCACCACCCCCGATCACTACAAATGTCTTATAAACCTGTGATATCGCTCTTAATACCTCTGCATAAACAGCGACACGGTTCTCCTCAAGTGATGGTGTAAGTACTGAACCCCCGAGTGAAATTACAATTGTTTTCATGTTCCTCATTAGGTCTGTTTGAAAAAAGATATACTCCTCGCACCTGAATATAATGTAACGATAGACTCATCTCTTTTTAAGATCTATTCCATCAACTAATGGAAAGGGCCCTTCAGTATAACCTCGTGGGGGATAACATAATCAAATGCTCGCTCTGTAATCACAGGTGCCGAATAAAAGATGGAAACCGTGGTATATGCGGAGTCCGGATAAACAAGAAAGGTATTCTGTATTCTGATACTTATGCCATGGTTAGTTCTGTTGCCCTCGATCCTATAGAGAAAAAACCTCTTTATCATTTTCTGCCTGGAACTGTCTGTTATTCAATTGGAAGCATAGGTTGTAATTTTTCTTGTTCTCACTGCCAGAACTGGCATATATCACAGGATTGGCATAATGAAGTCAGAATTCAGAAAATTGAACCCGAAACTATTGTTAATAATGCGCAAAAGAACATGTGCCAGAGTATTGCATTTACTTACAATGAACCGACATTATCGCATGAATATGCATTAAATGTATGCAAACTTGCTCACCTGAAGTTCATTAAAACCGCTTATGTCACAAATGGTTACATCACAGAGGAGGCCCTACGTGAAATAGCCCCGTTTCTTGATGCCTTCAGAGTTGACCTGAAAGCATTTAGTGAAGAGTTCTATCATTCTGTATGTAAAGCAAAACTTGAACCTGTTCTTAATACTTGTAAACTTGCAAAAGAACTCGGCCTGCATGTTGAAATTGTCACATTAATAATTCCCGGACTCAATGATGATTCACTCCAACTAAAAGAGATGATAAATTGGGTCATTCGCGAGCTCGGTCCGGAAACTCCATTTCACTTCACACGTTTCCACCCTGATTTTGAGATGCGTGACCGGGAATCTACCCCAGTTAAAACATTGGAAAAAATTTACCTTTGCGCGAAAGAACTTGGAATACAATACCCCTATCTTGGGAATGTAGCTGGTCACAAGTATGAAAATACGTATTGTCACAGCTGCGGGAATCTCCTTATTGAACGTTATGGGTATTCTATATCGAAAAATGGGTTATCAGGGAATCATTGTAACCGGTGCAAAGAAACAATCCCGGTTACTATTTCTTAATAAAAAAATTTGCATTGAATTATAAACAATTTTTTCCTCTATATTCACCTGCTGAGTCATTTTTATCTGTCTGCGCTTCCAATTGTTCTCTGTTTAGGTGGAATTGAATTTTTATGGTCAGAATGGTAAATACAAGAAAGGGGATTTCCCCACAACATGAAGACCCCTCGTTTTTCATCAACCGCGAACTTTCATGGATCAATTTTAATATTCATGTGCTCCATGAAGCCGCAGATTTAACCCACCCTGTTCTTGAAAGGGTCAAGTTCCTCTCAATATTTTCGAATAACCTTGACGAGTTTTTTATGGTCAGGGTCTCAGGACTTCAGAGACAACTTTCAAAAGGTGCCCGTGAAGCACCACCTGACGGGATGACTCCCTCAATGCAGCTTGATGCAATTCATGCGTCACTTACTCCTGTTCTTGAAGAACAGGCATTGTTATGGAGAAATGATTTGATTCCCTCACTTGCAGAAAAAGGGATATTTATTCACAACTATTGCAACCTCCCCCCTCTCCAGCAGGATTATTTAAGGAGATATTTTGAGAAAGAGATATTTCCATGCCTCACTCCACTTGCATTTGACAGATCGCATCCATTCCCGTTCATATCGAATCTTTCTCTTAACCTTGCTACAATTCTCCGGGACCCTGTTACAAATGAAGAGTTTTTTACTAGGATTAAAGTCCCCACAAATCTTTACCCCCGCCTTATTGAGATTGATAAAGATTCCTGTCCAGATTCCGCGTCCTCTGAAAATGTACACTTTGTCTTTCTTGAAGACCTTATCGCCGCAAATCTTGATCTTCTATTTCCTGGATTTGAGGTTGTTTCAAGTTCACCTTTCAGGGTTACACGTGATGCTGATTTTGAGATAGAGGAGGATGATGCATCAGATCTTCTTACTGCCATAGAAGAGAGTGTGGAACTGAGAAGAATCGGTTTACCTGTAAGAATTGAAGTGGACCCTTCAATGTCTGAGAGAACTTCCCATATGATATCCGAGAAGCTTGGGATGAAACCGGATATGTTTTACCGCTTTAATGCACCCCTGGGTCTCGCAGACCTGATGGTGCTCATGAAACTTGACCGTCCTGAATTGAAAGATACTCCATTCCCCCAATATGTCCCACCAGGACTCCAGAGTGATGATGACATTTTTAAGTCAATAAAAGAGCACGATTATCTTCTCTACCATCCATATGACAGTTTTTCACCAGTCCTTTCATTTCTTCGCCAGGCTGCAAATGATCCGGATGTGCTTGCAATTAAGATGACCCTCTACAGGGTAGGTCAGAATGCACCTGTTGTTGATGCACTGATGGAGGCCCGTGAAAATGACATTGATGTAACTGCAATGATAGAACTAAAGGCCAGGTTTGATGAGGAGAACAATATTGGGTGGGCGAGGGCACTGGAAAGGGAAGGAGTCCATGTCGTGTACGGGGTTTCAAGGCTCAAAGTCCACTCAAAACTTTGTATGGTGGTCAGACGCGAGGCAAATGGAATTGTGAGGTATGTCCATCTAGGAACAGGAAATTACAATGTGACAACGAGCAGGATATATACTGACTTTGGCCTTTTTACCTGTGACCCGGACATAGGTGCTGATGTCGCTGACCTTTTTAATACAATAACAGGATATGCAAGGATGAAAAATTACCGTAAACTACTTGTAGCACCCACTAATATCCGGTCTTTTTTACTTCAGAAGATTGAACGTGAAATCACAAGACAGATGGAGTACGGTGATGGGTCCATTACCTTCAAAATGAATGCACTTGTAGACCGTGAATTTATTGATGCATTTTACAGGGCATCGCAGGCAGGGGTAAAAATTTTATTGCAAGTCCGCGGGATATGCTGTTTGCGCCCAGGGATCCCGGGTATAAGTGAAAACATTACAGTTTCAACAATAGTAGGAAGGTTCCTTGAACACACCCGGTGTTATATATTCAATAATGGCGGGAACATCGAAATATACCTTGGAAGTGCCGACCTGATGCCGAGAAACCTGAACCGGAGAATTGAAGTCCTCTTCCCGGTTGAAGATGAAATGATAAAGCACGAGCTTATCCACACTATAATTCCTGTGAAATTTCATGATAATATAAAAATGCGAATACTTAAGGCAGATGGTAAATACGAGAGGAAAATCCCGGAGAAAGGGGAGATGCGGTGCAATGCACAACAATACCTGATAGAAAATAGTGGGATGTGGCATAGACTCCCCTCAAAATTAATCTGAACAACAATGTCTGTATCATCTTCAATTGAAAACAACAGAATATATTCAGATGCTCTTGCATTTGCACAACGTTATCACCCTGAAAGCTCACATCTTATCTTTGTTTCAGACCTTTCTTGCAAATTGTTTGACAGTCTCTCGCCTCTTCATGGATTAGGGGAGAAAGAGAGAGAAATGCTTGCAATGGCTGCAATCCTCCATGATATCGGTCTATCCAGGGGAGTAAAAAGACATCACAAAGAATCTATGGATATAATCCTGAATGCGGGAGAAAATCTCAAATTGCCACCGATCAGCCGCCAGATAATAGCTCTAACAGCACGCTACCACAGACATGCTGTTCCAAAAACAACACATGCGGTATATTGTAATTTGAATAAAAAAGAAAGAGAGATAGTAGATATAATTTCATCCCTCCTCAGAATAGCTGATGCCCTTGACCGGCGGCACCTGCAGGTTATTGACCTCTCTAAAGTCAGTATGTATGAGTCTATTGTCATTCTGTACCTTTTATCATACCTGGATAATTGTCTCGATGAGGTGAATGCATTAAACAAAAAAAAAGATTTATTTGTCAGGAGTTTTAAGAAAGATCTTGAAATACGCCTTAATATTACCGATGCCAAATCAAAATAGTAAAAAGGAAACTTAATTATTCACATTCCCGCTGCACAGTGCTCTATTATAAAAGGTGTAGAAATAAATATCGCCATACATGATTGTTATCGGGATTGACCCGGGTATTGCACGGGTTGGTTATGGTGTTGTGGAAAGCAGAGGAAAGACACTGGTCCCGATCACTTACGGGTGTATAACAACCAATCGCGAAAATTCGACCGGTAGTTCCAGATTACAAGAGATATTTCACGCGATAAATGAACTCATTGAGGCTCATTCTCCTGCCTCGCTAGCAATTGAACGCTTATTTTTCACAAAAAATATAAGTTCTGCAATGGCTGTAAGTGAGGTCAGGGGCGTTATACTGCTTGCAGCAGCAGAACACGAATTACCAGTGAGCGAGTATACACCTAACGAAGTGAAACAGGCAGTAACCGGGTCGGGAAAAGCAGATAAAAAGCAGATGCAGAAGATGATCCGATCAATTCTTGCTCTTTCAGAAGAGCCCAGACCTGATGATGCTGCAGACGGATTATCAATTGCCGTATGTCATCTGCATGTAAGGAGATGAATTAATGATTTCACATCTACGGGGAACAGTGGCGGGTATCGGAAAGAACTCATTAGTGATAGAGATAAATGGGGTCGGTTATCTTGTGTATGTCCCTCCAAAACTCATTGCCTCTCAAAAAGGGATAAATAAAGAAATTTTACTTTTCACTCATTTGGTTGTTAAAGAAGATTCAATAGTCCTTTATGGGTTTAAAGAGATGGAAGAGAGAGACCTATTCCTTGTTCTTACATCAGTATCCCGTATCGGTCCGCAGATTGCTATGAATGTTCTTGGAACCCTGAGTAAAGAAGAGTTAATAAGGGCAATTTTAACTGATAATGAGAAAATACTTACTCGTGTTAGTGGAATCGGTCCAAAACAGGCAAAAAGAATGATCCTGGAACTCAAGGATAAGCTTGGGGATTTCCCGCTCACTGAAAAAGTCCATGAGTCCGGGAAGACAGATGATGCAGTCCTTGCACTTATTAGTCTCGGATTTGAAGAAAATACGGCAAGAGACGCCGTGAATTTTGTGAAACGGGAGGGAGAAGAAAATACGGAGGAAATTGTTAAAGCTGCTTTAAGGAGGCTCAAATTACAGTGAAACCTGATACACTCCGGCCACTTTCCCCGGCCTCCAGTGAAGGTGAAACTGAGGATACAGAAATCAGACCCCGGACTCTGCAAGAGTTTATCGGGCAGGAAAATGTAATTGAAAATTTGAAAATCGCAATCGATTCTGCAAAAAAGAGAGAGGAACCGATAGACCATATCCTTTTTTCAGGACCTCCCGGCCTCGGGAAGACCACTCTCGCCCACATTATTGCAAACGAGATAGGTTGTGGAATTCAGAGTACAACCGGACCCGTGCTTGAAAAAAGCGGAGATCTTGCCGCAATATTAACCGGCCTTGACAGAGGTGATATTCTCTTTATCGACGAAGTCCACCGTCTTCAGCCTATCATTGAAGAAGTCCTTTATCCTGCAATGGATGATTACAGAATTGATGTAATGATAGGTGAAGGTCCAAGTGCGAGAGCAATAAAGCTTAATCTTGGTCATTTCACTCTTGTGGGTGCAACGACAAAAGCAGGCCTTTTGGGGTCGCCGTTCAGGGACCGTTTCGGACTAATTTTCCGCCTGAACCTTTATGACGACTGCGACCTTGTTAAAATAGTCAGAAGGACTGCAAAAATATTGAAGATTTCAATAGCTGAAGAAGGAGCTTATGAAATTGCTCACCGGAGCCGCGGGACACCGAGGATTGCAAACAGGCTCCTTAGAAGGGTAAGGGATTACGCTGTCGTAAAATCAGATGGTGCAATTGATGCAGTTATTGCAGATAAAGCGCTTCAAATGCTTGGAATTGATTCAATAGGGCTTGATGAGATAGACAGGACAATTTTAACAATAATTTCAAAGGACTTTTCAGGAGGTCCGGTAGGATTAAAGACAATCGCGATATCACTGGGTGAAGAGACACGGACGATTGAAGATGTGTATGAACCTTATCTTATAAGGATAGGATTTTTAAAGAGGACACCTCAGGGAAGAGAGACAACACCGGCTGCAATGGAACATGTAAATGTTTTTAACGACAAAGGTTACCAGGCGGTCTTAAAAATGGAGTGAATAGCAGAATTATATTTGTGTTTCAACAAATAAATAAATTTTTTTTATTTCACTTTTCAAACTTAAAAATTTCATTTTTTTCATTCCAGAGGAGAAGGAGCCAGGTTCCCTCTTGAATAGGAAGTATATACTCCCACGAGGCCAAGTAAAATAAAGATTACTATAGATATCGATATGCTTTTCTCAAGTTGGCCGTAAACCGATGGAGTTATCTGAACAGTTCCAATTATCAGAGAGAAAACGATCATTGCAATTGCAAGACTCATTAGTTGCCCGATGGCCCTCATAGTTGAGACCATGCCTGATGCCATTCCCAGGTTTTTTCGACTGACAGAACTCATGATGGCATTTGTATTTGGGGATGAAAAGAGACCGTAGCCTAAACCAAGAACCAGAAGACCACAGATTACAAATGGTAAAGGTCTCCCGGACAGTGTCAGGAGAAGTATAACCAGTCCAAACGTACTAAATACCATTCCTATGGTCGCTATTTTTCGAGGTTCGATACTGTCAGAAAAATGACCTGACATGGGAGAAACAATAGTCTGGACAAGCGGTTGGGATAGAAGGATGATACCTGTCAATGCAGGATTAATTCCACGGTTGAACTGAAGAGACAGGCTTACAAGAAAACCAACAGCAAATACAGTTGCATAATTTATCATTGCTGCAATGTTTGAGAAAAGGAATACATGGTTTTCAGAAAAAACTGAAATATTCAGCAGGGGTTCAAATTGTCTTTTTTCCCAGTTTATAAAGATCAGGATAAAAAAAAGCCCTGCAGTGAGAGAGATAAATCCTCTTACAGACGGGAGGGAAGCGAGGCCATACATGCACCCACCCAGCATCAGGACATAAAGAAGGATGCCGACAGGATCGATCCCGAGGGTGTTAATATACTTCCATTCCTGTTTCAATGAAGTAACTGTAAGGAAAATGACGACAAGTGCAACCGGGACATTGATAAGAAAGATAGACGGCCAGCCAAGGTGCTCTGTGAGTATACCTCCAATGACTGGTCCAACAGATAGTCCGGCATAGACAGTTGCAGTTATTATCCCGATAGCCTTTCCTCTCTCGCCTGGCATAAAGACTTCTGTTACGATAGCAACCGACGTGGCAAAGATCATTGCACCTCCAATTCCCTGAACTGCCCTTGCAGAGATTAAGAGATTACCTGAAGACGAAAATGCCGCAACAAGGGAAGCAATTGCAAAAATAATGTTCCCTAATATAAAAATCCGTTTTCTTCCATAAATATCGGCCACTTTTCCGAGTGGAATTATTGAAACTGATGTCGTCAGCAGGTATGCAGTATTTATCCAACCCAGTGTTACGGCATCGAGACTTAATGCAGACCCTATTACCGGAAGAGCTACGTTTAATGAGGATACAGTATAAGGAACCAGAAATGAAGAGAGAGATGAGACGAGAAGAAGCACCCGTTTTTCGGCAGAGCCGTACATCATTATTGAGGTTAGACCCGATATGTCTTGAACCTGACTTTTTTAGACCCGGTCAAAACCACTATACCATTTAACTGTACAATTTCTAATAGGAAGATGTTATGCAATCTCAATGTATTTCAATTAAAAAGCCCAAAAATAAAGCTTTAATGTTTTTGGGCCTGATTATTCTTGTTTCATTTGTTATTTCATCTGTTACAGCAGATTCCGTGCAAACGGCTCAAAATAGAAGTTTAACGTCATTTACCCCTTTCAACATCACCATACTTGCGATAAATGACTTCCATGGTCAGATCTCCCCTGGAAAAAGTGTAAACGGCATCCCGGTAGGAGGGACCGGAGTGCTAGCAGCGTATCTTCTTGATGCCATCAACCAATCTGGTGAAAACCGGACAATAATCGCACTTCCAGGGGACATTACTGGTGCATCCGTTCCGGAATCCGGAATGCTGCTTGACGAGCCAGCCCTGCTGTTTTTCAACATGTTTGCCGGTAATACATCTACAGTTCCCCGTTATTCGCCAGTCTCATCAGTCCCGATTGTTGCAACAGTCGGAAACCACGAATTTGACAAAGGAACCGGAGAACTCATCCGAAAAATTAAAGGCGGAAACTGGAACACTACAATATCCCACCTCCAAAACCCTTATCCGGGCGCAAATATGAATGTCGTTGCATCAAATATTTTTATCAAAGAAAATAACGAGACTTTTCTCCCACCTTATGCAATTATCGAGATAGGAGGAGTGAAAGTTGCATTCATTGGTGCAGTAACAAAAACTACACCTGATATTACTATGCATGAATATGTCAAGGACCTTATTTTCACAGATGAAACTGATGCTATCAACCGTCAGGTTAGTATATTGAAATCCCAGGGAATTCACGCATTTGTTATAATTCTCCATGAAGGAGGGGTCCAATCAGCCTACGACGGACCTACACGGACTTCCGGGCAGGTCACAGGAAGGGTTCTTGATATTGTATCCGGTCTTGATAGTGATGTAGACGTCGTCCTTTCCGGACATACGCACGAATTTACTAATACTTTTCTTAATAATTCGGCTAATAACTCGGTTCTCGTAACCCAGGCTTATTCTTACAACAAGGCCTTCGCAAAAGTAAATATTTCAATTGACCCTGTAACAGGCGATATTATTGGAAAATCTGCATCAATAATTTATCCATATGCAGATCGCTACCCTGGCTATAACCCTGTTCCCCAGGCTGTGCAACTTTTGAATGACTCTCTGAATCTTTCAGACCCATACACACAAAAGGTCATTACCACCACTTTCATGAATATTACCACAGCAAAAAATCCTGATGGGGAATCAGCCCTTTATGACCTTGTAACAGACTCAATGCGGGTACAGATGAAGTCGGACATCGGATTCATTAATGAAGGAGGAATCAGGTCAAATCTTACTCCGGTAAATGTTACTTATGGTAATTTGTATGCTACCCTGCCATTTGGAGATAATGTTCTCGTCGTAAATATGACTGGAAGCCAGGTAAAGAACCTCCTTGAACAACAATGGAACAGAACTACTGCTCAGGACCATATGGTCATGATATCGGGTTTTTCGTACACGTATAACACAACCAGACCTGTAAATTACCGCGTAATAAATATGAGCATAAACGGATCACCAATCGATCCGGAAAAGGTCTACACTGTCGGGACTAATACGTACTTTGCACAAGGGGGAGACGGGTATACTGTCATGCAGGGTGCAAAGACAGTGCTCGCAGGCCCACTTGATGTTGACGTTTTACAGGCATATATACAGAGCCTTCCTTCTCCCTTATATTACAGTACTGACGGCAGGGTAAGAATAGATTCTGCACAAAATCTAACAATAACCGGGATTCAGCCTGATTCAGGTACCCGGAACTCAACATTGCCTGTTACAATCAAAGGACAAGGTTTTAATCCACAAGAAAATGTAACGTTCAACTCAGCTAACTGGACAATTAAAACAATTAATACCTCGATTTCCTCAACCACAACAATCCAGTGTTCACTCCTGATTTCAGAATCAACAGTTCCTGGACGATATAATCTAACTGTTCAAAATCCAGACGGGACAAGTTTTGTTTTGCAAAACGCCTTTACTGTGCTTTCAAACCCGAAACCTGTTATAACAGAGGTGCAAAGAACTCTGTTACACCGTGGAGAAAAAAGATTTGCAGTTGTAAAAGGTTTTAATTTCATGCCAGGTGCAGTGGTAAAACTTGAGAAAAACTCATCTCAAATAGTATGGGCAAACTGCACCACTATCTCCGGAAGGATGATATCTGGTTATTTTGTAGTTCCGGAAAATGCAACTTTAGGTGCTTGGAATCTCATTATAACAAATCCAGACGGCCAGGTCGGGATAAAAGAGAATGCATTCCTGGTTGCAGGCCCTTTGAACAGTAATAGTAATTCGGTTAATGAAAGTGCAGGATTGGCGGTTATTTATTCGTAATTCATCGAAATTGAATATTCCAGATTCCATATTTTCTCATTTTAAAGAAGGAAAAAAATACTTTGATATAAAATCATATTTATCTAGTAATATGAAAAAAAAAATTATTTCTGGAATAATTCTCATAGTTGTTTTTATTTTAATAGCCTTTTGTTCCTGCTGCACTACTAAATCTTCCGAGAATACAAATTTGCAAACAATCACTCCCGATGAGGCAAGATACTTTGAAGGCGACGTTCTTTCAGGCAATATGACTCTTGCAGGTTATGATACACCTGACTACAATATCAGCCGGTACAGGGTTGTAATTCTTGCATATCAGCCAGAATCTGATACTTATGTCTACACGTTTGTTGAACCACTTATAAACGGGACGTATCAATATGTTCTTCCAGAGAGTTGGGAGTCGAGATTTGGAAGAGAAAAGAAAGTGTTTGAAAGTTATGGACTTAAAAAGACTGGAAATATGACAAAATCTGATCTCTGGAAAGTTTCGTGAGTATAAGTCGTGTTCTTCTTACTCTCAAAAAACAACAACCTTTATCAATCCTTATAGCTTGTGGTGAAAACTGTAACTGTTAAGGGATAGAGAAAAAGTAAAAGACCTCGAAATGATGCGTCGGTTATTAGCAAGTATAAATTGATGCAAAATTGAGGTAGATCAGGAAGATCTATCCCAGTTCTGCTAAATCCTCAAGCGAGAAGCCAGTTGTCTCAACTTTAAACAACATAGTAACGAGTACAGCAATAAGAATCAGGACGAATAGCACGATAAGGGTCATAGTCAAACCAATTGCAGCCTTTAAGACCGGGACAAGGACAATTCCGAGGGCAGCACCCAGCTTGGCTACACCTGCAGCAAATCCATGTGCTGTCCCCCGAAGTTCGGTTGGGAATAGTTCTGCAGGGATGATAAAGGTCGTAGCATTCGGGCCCATGTTCATCAGAAGGTTATAAATTGCAAAACCTGCCAAAACGAGTGCAATTGGATCATTCATAGTTGTTGCGATAACGAGCATGATAAGACCAAATGCCATCCCGAAAAAACCGATAACCTGAAGGCGCATGCGGCCCATTCTCTCAATCAGAGCAATATTTAAAAGGAACCCGAAAATAAGAAATATATCAAGAAATGCGGTCCCGGCTGATGATGCAAAATCAGAAGTAATCATGCTCGTATCTTCTTGTGCAAATGCTATGGACGCGAGGATGATCGGGGTGAAAAGGCCGATACCATAAAATACAACGTCCATCAGGAACCATGGCACTGTTGTGAGTATTGTTCGCTTTCTGTATTGAGGAGAGAACAATACCCTGATGCCTGGCTTTGGTTCAGGCCTGGAAATTTCGCATTTCTGAACGCTCAGATTTGTTATTTTTTTCAGACAGTCGGCTACGAGATGCGGAATATTCTGAATTGTCTTACAGATTATCTTTGCTGCACGCTCATTCTCTCCTTCTTTTAAACACCAGCGGGCACTTTCAGGTACCCTTCTCCTAAGAATAAGTATTATCAGGGCCGGAATTGATCCCACCATCAACATTAAACGCCATGAATTTTCATTAGGGTATATCCATAGTATTCCGAGGCCTACAGCTGCCGCAAGAAAGATCCCTACTGCCTGAAATGAGAATGCGCCAATAAGCATCTTTCCCCTGATCTTCTTAGGCATAAACTCAGCGATGTAACTTGCGCATATAGGATAATCAGCACCTACTCCAATTCCAAGAATAAACCTGAAGAGAAAGAGTGTTTCGATGCTCCATGAAAGCCCGGAAAGAAGTGCAAAAATAATAAAGACCGCAAGATCAATCATCAGAATCTTTTGGCGCCCGAACCTGTCAGTCAGATAACCGCCGCCAACTGCTCCAATAATTGCCCCCAAAGTGGCAGCAGAAGCGACAAGTCCGGTCTCTAAAGGAGAAGCATGAAAAACCAAACTTATCAGGGGCAATGCAACAGATAGGACGAAAAGGTCAAAGCCATCAAGCAGGATACCCATTGAAGAGAGGGCCCAGATATTTCTATGGTTTTTTGTAAATTCTGCATCGTCAAGAATTTGAATTAGAGATACCGGTTCAACCTCTGCGGCAGACTTATCACTCATTAATTAAACCTCTCTTTTTTACTATTTATATTATGTATAAATGAGATAGCCACTCTTGAAAATTATATATTAAAATTTAATAGTTAAGGTTGAACAATAGGTCTCACATCACACTATATCCGCAAAATACTGCTCCATCCTTTTAAAGTAGAATAAGCCCCCTATTAAAAGAAAAATTACAACAATCACAGAAACAAAGATCATAGATTCTGGTGGATTTGTCCCGAGAAGTGCCCATCTGAAACCTTCAATAACACCTGCCATGGGATTCAGACCATATATAAGTTGCAATTGTTCCGGCAGCAGTGAGCTTGGATAAACCACAGGTGATGCAAAAAGCCATAACTGGATAAGAAACGGGATTGTATATTGGAAATCGCGATATTTAACATTAAGTGCAGAGAGCCAGAGACCCACAGCAAGTGAGGTCATAATTGCAAGAAGAATGAACCCGGGGAGCAGAATTATGGCTATTGTTGGTACAAATCCATAGTATGCCATCATGAGAATGAGGATGACAAATGCAATTGCAAAGTCTACAAGTGGTGAAAGTATTCCAGATATTGGCATAATTAGCCTTGGAAAATAGACTTTTGTCATTATATTTGCATTGCTCACCATACTTGTTGTTGAACGTGTGAGTCCCTCAGCAAAAAGTGTCCATGGGATGAGTGCGGCAAAGTTGAAGAGTGGATAGGGGACGCCGTCGGATGGCATCTTTGCAAGGCCGCCAAAGAACAGGGTAAAAACCACCATCATGAAGACCGGCTGGATAATCGCCCACAAGAAACCAAGTGCGGTCTGTTTATATCGGATTTTTACGTCACGCCAGACGAAAAAGTACAGAAGTTCATGATAATGCACGAGTTCTCTCAAATTTATCGGAGCCCAACGCTTTGGAGGGCGTATCTTAAGGGTTGGTTCCATTTTATTGATAGATTCAGCCTTAGAATTATTTGGGGTAAAAACCATTATTTCATCATCATATTGGTTTCTAATTGAACATATTTTTCGATTTAATAATTGATTAATACAATTAGGATACCTGATTAAGTCTCTGAATTCTTTATGAATACAAACACTCTGTCTTCAAAGACATTAAGAAAATTGATAGACCGATTGTAGAAAGGATGATTTTATTTCCTGAAAAGAAATATATTGAATATTCCACCACAGGATCTTAATTTTATCGACCTGATAACCTCTCTTTTCAGGAAGTATTTTCCAGCCGACCTCTTAATCATAGCCATCTGGCTAATCCTTTCTATCTCAACAATATATCTCCCTCTTCTTAATTCGAGCCCTCTCCGAATAATTTTTGCTCTGCCACTGGTCTTGTTTATCCCTGGATACTGCCTGATAGCTGCGCTTTTTCCAGGAAAAGAGGATATTGATGGTATCGAACGAATTGCCCTATCATTTGGACTTTCAATAGCTATAGTTCCACTCATTGGACTAGGTCTTAACTATACGCCGTGGGGAATACGCCTTGACCCTATTGTAATTTCCATTGTCCTTTTCACATGTGTTATGATTATTATTGCAATCATTCGCAGGGCTTCACTCCCAAAACAAAATAGGTTTTTTGTCCCATTTCGCTCTATATTTCAATCTGTCACCTCTGAATTCTATCCAAGTAAAGGTTCAGGAATAGATAAGGTTCTCTCAATTTTCCTTCTCATTTCAATCATAACTGCAATAGGGACAACAATATTTGTTATAGTGATACCAAAAGAAGGAGAGAAATTCACTGAGTTTTTCATCCTTGGTGAGAATCAAATGGCAGCTGATTACCCGGATTATTTAAAAATTGGAGAGAATTATCCAATGTATATTGGTATAGGGAATCATGAATTCAGAAATGTAAACTACACCATTGAAACATATTTGATACAGATGGACAATAATGAAGCAATGAACACGTCAACTATATCACGGATGGACCGATTGGACCGGATACCTGTATCATTATCTCATAACACAACCCGCATTCTTCCATATAACCTGTCCGCGCCGGATTCAGGATACAACCGTGCAGAATTTTTACTTTTTAATGAATCTATACCAGAAGAGTCTGTAAAAGGAATGGATAGGATAAATGCGAGTTATCGCGATCTCCACCTTTGGGTAACGATAAGTAAATAAATTGCCTATTCTACGCAATAAAAGAGATTATAAACTATTGACTACCTTCTCGCTTTTTCCTACGATTTGCATTGCATTGAGTATGAGTCCGCCAATAACAAGGAGGATTCCCATAAAAATGAAAAAACCACTTATCATTGCAAGCATATAGGGAAAATGTGCATTCTCATAATACTGAGTGAATGTCATAAAAGCTGCAATTAATCCGGAAATTATACAAATTCCCCCAGGGAGTCCGAAAGAAAGTAATGGCCTTTTATACCCAATTATTCCGATAAGGTGGCCAATAATCTCCATCCCATGACTCAATGGGTTCTTTTTATGTTTATTTGGGACATCATACCTGACTGATATTGGAACTTCAACTATTGAAAATCCGAGGCGCGCGAAGTGATGGTTCATATCAGATTCGATATTATAGCCTTCTGACTGAAAATTCATGTTTTCAATAGCCCGTTTTGAGAGTGCGCGGAATCCTGACTGTGAGTCAGTAGACTTGTATGATGAACCAAAATTTGTTGCTATATCAAGTGTCCTCTGACCAAAACTGCGGTATAGAGGTATTGAACTTCGACTGTGGCTGTGGCGGTCACCTATCTGTCGTGATCCAACTACCATATCTACCTTTTTTTGAAGTATTTTATTGATAAGAAGTGGAATCTCATCAGGATTATGTTGACCATCTCCATCAATCATAATGAGAACTTCTGCATCACAAGACCGCGCATATTCGATCCCGCAAAAAATAGCACTAGCTTTTCCTTGATTTTTGCTCAAAGTAATTACATGAGCACCAGCTGATTTTGCAATAATTGGAGTTTTATCAATTGAACCATCATCGATGACGATTACCTGATCAACATGAAGTTTTGTGAGAATAACAACAGTACCGATGGCAAGTTCTTCATTAAGGGCAGGAATTATAGCTACCGCTTTTATATTTTGCCTCCCCCCCGCCGTAGTCATTTCAGATCAACCCCGATATTCTGCTGACTCTAGACTATGATGTGTATTTTTCAAACAATTAAAGGTTAGCCCTTATTTTTCTCTAATATAAGATATTTAAAAAAAGTGAAAGGGAATATATATATTACCCTGGCTATTTCAAAATTAAATTCTCTCAATAATATCAGTTAAAAAGATCATTATCTCAAATCAGACAGACCTGGAACGAACCACTTATACTAAATATCCCGAATAACCAGATTGTAACAATGAGAAAGTATTGAGGGTCTATGAACTTCAAATCGTCAATTGAAAAGGTCATTAATGCATTAAAAATGGGAGATTTTACCCTCTATGTTGAAGCGGACGATGTTGATACTAACATAACAGGGGAAGTCAACAGGATGATTTCTGAGTTTAATAGATTATATGATAATGAGAAAGTAGGAAGGACACGAATCGAGGATGAATTGAACCGGTTCTCAATAATGAATAAATCATTAGATAAGAGTATACTGGAACTTGCAACGTGTCTCTCTGCAATATCCCAGGGTGATTTGACGAAATTCCCTGATAACAGGCAGGATGACCCTTTGAATGTTGTAAAAAAAGACCTTTCTGCTGCCATCGAATCCATTAGAAACACACTTATTGAAATCTCACGCCAGGCATCCCGTCTTGACCAGGCAGTTCTGGAAGTAACTGCAAGTACTAACCAGATAGCAATGGCATCTCAAAAAGTAGCCGTTACCGCGCAACAAACATCAGACGGAATGAAAAAAGAGCTTGATGAATTAAATTCTATTACACGTGAAGTTACAGAACTATCAGCATCCATTCAGGAGATAGCAGGGACAGCGCAGGAAGTAAGGAATCTTGCAAAGATTGTATCTGGTTCAGGCGCAGATGCAGTCACTCTTGGAAATGATGCAAATACAAAGATGCGAGTAGTAGAGACAATATCAAAGGAAGCAGTTGATAGTATAACAGGACTCAATTCAAAAACACACGAGATATCAGCAATCGCTAAATTTATCACTGAAATTGCAAACCAGACTAACCTTCTTGCCTTGAATGCAGCAATAGAAGCCGCGCACGCAGGTGACCAGGGAAGAGGATTTGCAGTTGTCGCTGGGGAAGTAAGAAGTCTTGCCGGAGAGTCAAAAACAGCAACCGGGAACATTGAGGAAGTTATCAGGGGAATAATAAGCAGTAGTGAAACTACTGTAATATCGATGCAAAAGGCGTACAATGAGATAATGGGTGGAATCGGCAGTGTGGACAAGACAATAGGAGCCCTCAATAAAATGGTTACTGACTTGAATGTAGCGACAAGGGGAATCGGAGAAATTTCGCGGGCTACTGAAGACCAGGCTGTTGCAACAGGAAACCTGACAAGGAATATTGATGTAATAAACAATCTTGTCCGTGAAAACGAAAAAGGCATGGAAGAACTTGCAGCTTTGTCCGAAGAATCAAGTGCCTCATCTGATGTTGTGAAAATTGCTACATCAGACATAAAGGAAATGGCTCAGGATCTCAATAAAATGGTAACAAAATTCAAATTAAATTAAATTATCCTGATATATACCTCTTAATATCAAGTAAACACGAGGAAGAAAAAAAATTCTTCACTCGTTTTTTTATCCTGCATGGTAACAGGCAGCTTTTACAACATCTACAACTGCAGGTTCGATATTTTTTACTTTCTCAACTGCTTTTATTGTGGAGTTGCTACAAAATTTTATCTGAATTCTTGCCGAGAGTCTTTCACGCTCTTCATAGAGATGACCATTGCTGAATTCAATGACTCTTTTCATAGTTAATGATATAGTTAAAATATAAACAAGAATACCCCGGTCTCCGGGTGAAAGGTCCTCACGGTCAACGGAAGTCATAAAAATCAGGTTTCCTGGTTTCGTTTCAGCCAGAGTAACAACATTATGTGTTGACTGAAGTTCAAGGGTTCGTGGACGTCCATGCCTCATATCTGATATAACATCCTCTGCGATTCCTGTCAACGCTGCACATTGCATTAAAATCACCCGTACATTGGCAGATTTTCACGTTTAGGAACAGGAGCTTCGGATTGCTGGACCTCTTCGGCAATCTTATGCATTGCAGACTCAATCTCTTCGGCCTGTTCAATTAGTGGCTGTGTATCAAGATCAATTTCATACATCTTTTTAAGGACTTCAAGTGTTGCTGCAGAGGCTCTCGGGTCAGGGGCGTTAATCGTTTCACCAAGGAGCCCATATGCAGGAATACCTCGTACTTTACATTCAATAAGAATGCTGCTAGCTATCCCGGAAATACTTCCAACCGGGAGTATTATTGTAAGGTCCTTAATTTTTTCAAGGTCCTCATCTGTTGTTGAGACGCCAAAGACGCGCTTTTCAGGTTCGTTTGTAACAATCCCTGCTATTGTAACTACTTCAAGGATATTAAAAGGTTTTAACCAGTCCATGATTCCATTTGAGATCTCATAACAGATCATGGCATGAATGGGAATATCTGCGACAACAACAACAAGTTTACCTTTCTCGTAGAGCCTGAATGGTACGTTAATTACCCCCTTGTTCATCATTGCAAGAGGTGGGAAGTATTTGCTTGTCATCACACCTATCAGTTCAAATTCCATCTGATCGACAAGGTACTGGAGAGCAATACTCCCAACAAGGCCGCTTCCCGGAAATCCCATAAGAACTGATGAACCTTCTCCACTAACTGGTTTTGAAAAGACCTTCATCTCTATGACTGGTTCTGGTGACATCATCTTAACATAGATTACAAACCTAAAAAAGCTGTATGCAGGAATACAAAGTAAAAAAAAGTAGTATAGATGGACTTTCAAATCGTATCAGTGTTGAAATGGCTAACATTTTTGAAATTGAGCCTGAAAAAAAAGGTGATGCATATATCATTAAGTATGGGGCGTTAAAGCGATTAGAGGTGAAAATCGGTCCAAAGGGAAATACAATCATAATTGATTCTGAATCTGACCCCTCGGTGGAGGATGAGGTCATCCTTGACACTAACAGAAGGTTCAGACGCTATCTCGACGCAGTGACAGGATATACAACAAAAGAACGTGTAAAACAGGCAAAAAAAGAGTGATGAATACATTCTTCCTTGGTTACACAACCATGCATTATTTGGGAGATCCTTGCGCGGTTATCACTCCCTGAGTTTATTCATTTTCTTTGATTGTTAATTGATAAATAATTATTAAATTCTTTTTCTCTATTTTATCACTCAATAATAATGACCGGTTTATATGGGATTGCACCTGCTGACTTTGTATGAGTACATTCATCAGCCCCTGTAATTATTACCGGAACTCCAAATTCTTCTTCAAGGAATTTCTTTGCCTCGTTAAATATACGCATCTCTTCAGGAATATTTGTCAATATATCAGATACAAGACCTGGTGGAAGCCGGTGAATATGGTTTGTGCAGGCTTTTACAACATCGACAATTTCTTTTCCCCTCATCTTCATGTCTGGGATCTCCATGATGCTTTTTATTGCATTTCGTTTGTCTTCAAGCCCTGCAATAAGCGTAAAAACCTTCCATTTCCAATCAGGAGTTATGCAGATAGTTATTGATTTAGGTGTTATCTGGATCAATTTAAGAATTGATTCAACGTCTTCTACAGTCCGAAGCAAGAGTTCTTCAGCAACTTCTGATTTTTTATTAACCTTATTTGCATTGTAATTGGGCCAGTCTGCATAAACAACAGGCCCTTCCCCAGATATTGCTTTCCACAAACCTTCTGCGGTGAATGGAATGATTGGAGTAAGCAATCTTATCCATACAGAAATGTATTCATTTAATACCGGGCTGCCACCTTTTCGCCTTTTATACCATTTCAAATCATTTTCAAGGCCAAAATAAGCTTCCTGGAGTGCCTGACGGGTCTGGAAATTATTATAAAATTCTGTTGTTCTCTCTATTCTGTACTGCAAGCGTGACATAAGCCAGTCATCAATTGGGTTAGGCTCATCAGTCATCTCCAGAGCATCCATAATGGTGTTCCATAGGCGCTCTATCTGTTTTCGTGTCGAGAGTACAAGCTCATTTCTCCAGTCAAAGTCCTGCCAGGGCTCAGCACTTCCTACGAGGAACATCCTCACAGTATCGGCGCCAAATTCTTTTACAGCATCCTCCAGCAGGAATACATTACCTTTTGATGAAGACATCTTAGCTCCATTGAGGAGACCCATGCCAAAAACGACCATCCCCTTTGGAAGAAGATTTTCGGGGAAAATAGAAACATGATGAAATATCTGGAATGTAAGATGGTTTGAAATCAGGTCTTTTGCAGAAAATCTGATATTATACGGATACCAATAAAGGAATTCATCCCGGATTGATTTAAAGTCATGATCCCCAGGAAGTTTTCCTGGCTCTTTTCCAAGGAAAATATAATCAAAGACCTGGGGCGTGAGATCATCAGGGGGAATTTGTCTGAGGTGGTGGGCTATTGTATAATATGCCATATAAATAGTCGAATCTGACAGTGGTTCAATCAGCCATCTGGGGTCCCATGGAAGTTTTGTTCCAAGACCTATTTTCCTTGTACATGCCCAGTCCTTTAACCAGTCTATTGTGCGCTCAAACTCAGTCCTGACTTCAGGAGGAACGATTTCCATCCGTGCGAGCTGTTCTTTTACTTCATTTTTCCATTCTGTGTCGCTATACTGGAGGAACCATTGATCGTGAAGGATTTTAATGACCACATTGCTCCCGCACCGGCAGAAAATCTGACGGATATCAAATTCAAACATCGTAACAGAATGGTATTCCTCTTTCATCAGGAGTGCAACGTCATCACGGGCTATTTTGACCGGTTTTCCTCCAAATTCAGGATATAGTGTCCCTTTTGAAAACTCGGCATTGTATAATTCCTGAGTTAATGAGTCGACTTTCGGGTCTCTTTGATCTTTTATACCTGCCCTGACAACCGCATCTTTTGCAGGTACAAAGCCGTAACCCTCAACTGTAATAAGTGATTTTGGGACTATAGAAAGATATTTTCCCTCATCCTGGAGGTCACGCAGTGCAATATAATCGAAAGGAGCGTGTGCCGGAACACTCATTACAATCCCTGTAGCCATATCAGGGTCTACAAAAACAGCCGGTAAAATGGGAACTTCGCCGCATAATGGATGTGATACAATTGAGTCAACAAGTGATGAACCTTTTATTTCTCCTTCAATACTGACTTCATGGTCCTGGTAGGAGAGTTTTACTGCTGCTTCCCTGCTTACAATCCACTTGGCCCCGTCAACCGTTACTTTTACGTAAGTGGTATCAGGATTGACCCAGATATTTGTAACTCCATAAATTGTTTCAGGACGAAGTGTTGCGGTTGGAATGAATGAATCATTCCATTTGAACATTACAAGTGAAAATCTAAAAATTTCTGCTTTTTCACCTTCTAAAAGATCATGATCACCAACCGGGTTGTCACATTGTGGACAGTATCTGACCGGGTGTGCCCCTTTTACTACATGACCAGCTTCTTTCAGATGAAGCCACTGCCACTCAATAAAGCGGCTATATTGCGGGTCTACTGTTGTGAACTTTCTTCTCCAGTCAATCGAAAGACCGCATGAAGCCATAACACGGGCGTATTCATCACTGAAATATCTGACAATGGCGAGAGGCTCTTTGAATCTTTTTAATTCATCTTCAGGCACTTTATAGAGGTTTTTATATAATTGAATCGCTTTTTCATCCCCATTCATTATCCTTTTTGAGATTCCTATAACCGGAGCTCCGGTTACATGAAAAGCCATTGGATAAAGGACTTCATACCCCAACATCCTGTAATATCGTGCGATGACATCAGGAACAATGTAGGTCCTGCCATGACCTACATGCATAGCTCCACTCGGATAAGGATAAGCAACAGTCAGATAAAACTTATTTTTGGCAGAAGGATTTACTTCAAAAAGCCCCTGCCATAATTTTTTTGCATTTTCTTCAAGGATAACCGGGTCGAAACTCTCTTTTGTCATTATCTTCCCTCTTGTGTTTTAGACAGGTCTAAGGCGGATAGCCTCCCCTTCGTTATAACGCCGGATCATTTCCTGAGAGATAGTACTATTTTTTGCAAGCAGAATCTCACCAGCTTCATTCACTGTTGCGGTAAAAAGATACTCTTTTCCTGCAAATACATCAACAATTTTTCCAGTCTGATCCAGGGCAATAATTGTCAGGTTTTTCTTGTCTATTTTAATCCTTACACCATTTCCCTGTACTGTGTCAGATTCTACCTGAGGGGTATCACGAGGCTTTTCACGCTCGCCTTTGGGTCTGATATCGATTCCTACCCCTACTTTATTCACAATTGCAGCTATGTTTTTTCCGCCTTTGCCTATTGCAGCAGGAACATCCTTATCATCAATGTAAACGACAGCTTTTGTATCTGATAGTCTCTCAACTTCGACAGTGCCGTCGGTGAACCTGCCTATCTCCCGTTCAATCTCAATTTCAAGGATCTGCCACTGTGTACTTTTTTCCATTTCAGGTTTCGCGACATCCGACTGTGGTACATCGGTTACTGGTAAATCGTTAGAATGCTTAATGACATTTTGCGGCATGACCACTGTTTCAGGTCCATATTTGAAAATTTCAAGGTCTACCTTACCCGTATCAATGTTACGAATAAGTGTAACCGGCCTGCTGTCAAGCTCGGAAGGCATCCCTTCTGGTACTTTTATGGTAAACCTTACATCATAAACATTGGATATCTCTCCTTCTTTGAGACAAGCTATAGTTGTAATCACCTGTGGGATAACGCCAAAATCAATTCTGTCAGAAAAACGTTGAATTGCTTCAATAGCACCAATTGCATGCACTACTCCGACCATTCCTACTCCCGCAAGTCTCATATCAGAGAAAACTTCAAAGTCCTCATTTTTCCTTAGTTCGTCAAAGATGACAAAATCAGGACGTACAAGAAGGAGAAGATCTGCAGTATTAACCATGCTTCCTTCAAGTGCTGTATATTGGGTAATATTATCAGGTACCTGAAGTTCCCTTGGAGCCTCCATTGTTTTTACGACATATCCCGAATCAGATAAATATGTTGCAACTGACTGGGCAAAAGTTGTCTTTCCTGAACCAGGAGGTCCAACTATAAGAAGTCCTCTTGGTTCATCGACAAGCCTGTTTTTTATAAGTTCTGCTTTTTTGTAATCTTCCAGTGTTACTGTTACAATGGGACGGACCGCAGTTATCTCCATTCCATCGCTAAATGGTCTTCTCGTTATTGCAATCCGCATAGTTCCAATCTGGACTACTGTGACTCCCCGTTTTTCAAGTTCAATGAATCCGTCAGGGTCCCTCTTTGCCCGTTCCAGGATTTCCTGGGCAAGGCCCTTTAGTTCATATTCTGATGAGGGTTGTTCACGTATCCTGACAAGTTTCATATCTTTTATAGAACCTTTTTTTGCAACAGGAGAGACTCTGTCTTTTAGATAAACTGCAATAGTATGCTCGTCAAAAAATTGATCAATCCCCAAAGGTGTAAAATTCTCTACCTGCGGTCTCAGGTAAATAACAGCAATACCTTTAGCTTTTGCAACTTCAGCCTGGACCATATCGCTTGTGATAAATGTCGCATCGTGCTCAATAGCAACTTTTCTTATAAGTGCGTCTATTTCACCGCCGCTTGCAAGTTTTACCTGTTCAAGGGTCGGACGTTCACCAACATAGGATATCTGTATTGTGCCTTCCTCAGAAAGACGACAAAGTGCCTGTAATTCATTCAGGCCGAGAAAACCAATCTCACGCCCTTGATTTGCCTGTGCTTCAAGTTCTGCCACCACCGCCTCTGGAATAATTATATGGGCTCCGGTGTATTCACCGGTCTGTATCATGGAGGTGATACGGCCGTCAATGACCGCACTGGTATCTGGTACAAGTTTCAAAATATCTCACCATCTTATTAATTGTTATAATGGAATAAGAACTTCACATAAAAAAAGCCAGATAAAGGCGACTTACCAAAAATTTTGTTATCTTTATTTTTTATATACTTTTACGGGGTCAAATATTGGTTTATAAAGCAAATTTCCCTCAATATCGCGGAAAAAACAACTTTCATACCCCTCATGGCAGGCTGCACCTGCCTGATTTACTAAATATAAGACCGCATCAGAGTCGCAGTCAACATGGATCTCAGTCACGGTCTGGAAGTGGCCGCTCTCTTCACCTTTTTTCCATAATTTTTTTCGGCTCCTGCTGTAATAATGAGCAAAACCTGTTATTTGCGTGAGATTAACTGCCTCTTCATTTGCATATGCCATCATCAGCACTGTTTTTGTCTTTGCGTCCTGCACAACGACAGGGATAAGACCTTCATGAAAATTTAGTTTTATCATATTTTATACGGCAGAATAATTCTGATTAGAAGGTTTATAAGGTCTCCAGTCAGGACTGAACTTACCAGTCCAAAGGTGATAGGTAGGATGAATGGAACACCATATGAGATCCAGACTTTTCCTGCTTGCCTGTAAATTTCTCTTTGGGCCTTGTATTCAAGAGGATATTCTTTTAAATACTTTGTATAAACTCGTTCTTTACCACTAATCATCCTTGTTACAGATTCAGTCAGTCCCAGATATCTACGCTCAATTGTGTCATCTTTAACAACAAAATCTTCCATTACAAATCCAAATGAATCCTGAATTTTATCACCATCTACAGGATATCCAATAAGTAGAAGAAGAAAAGGTGCCTTATTTCGTTTTATTATATTGTAGGCAAATAAAATAACAGGAGCAATTAGATTTGCAATAACTGAATTTATAAGGACACTGTAAGGTAAGTACGGAACTGCAGGATAACCTGTTAATGGAAGCCAGGGATAAACAGGGAGTGTTAAAGAAAGGAAAATAAAAGCCCATGCGTCTGCCCCTCCGAAGAGGTGAAGTCTGCCGATAATATAGAACATAAACGTAAAGATAACCGACATAATGATTAAGGCAAGGCAATCAGAAAATGAACCCATGGTAAAAATCTGAAAATATATCCACATCACGGCTGGGATGCTGACACAAACCATTGGCCCCCAGGTCCTGAAGGGAACTCTCCTTTCTCTGACATCAAGGACTGATGAATAGATGAGTGTAATGAGAATTGCAAAAGTGCTGAATATATATGGATTTTTTCCGGCAATAATAAGGATAACGACCAAAAAGACACCAATCAGCCAGAGCGGTACTTTGTCAAACCGCCTGAATGTGGTATTATCAGAGTTGAGAATAAGAATCACCGAATAAATCAATAAAAAAATCAGATATATAATTAGATCCTGAATTGTGAAAACCAGGTCAGGAAAGGGAATATCAAACATTATACTATTTTTTGGATGGATATATTTACTATTCCTTTGCTTTGTTTACACTCTATAAAATCATTTATATAATTGAATTAGGAATTTAATTTCTATCAGGTAATACAAACGATCATTTTAGGGTGGATAAACACTAGTCTTTTTAATAAGGATGAAAAAAATTCCGGATAATTCTCTGGCAAGAGTTGAAACGAAGGACCTGGAAGTAAAAAAATCAGAGTTATTTAATAAGGAATCCTTAAAAACTGTTGAATCCTATGTTGTCAATTATCCTTATGCCGAAGTTGAGATTCATTATGATGAGGCCCATAACCAGTATTACTATCATGTGAATGAACCCTGGCTTAGCCTTTCTGAAAAAGATCTTTTCCAGTGTATTCGTGAATCATTATTTGACAATCTTGTTCTCTCGCGGAATGAATGCAATGTAATTGAAGCAATTCGCGAATTAAAAAAGGCATACATTAAAATTCTTTCAAAAATCAGGCCACCTGATGAAAATAACCTGTATAAAAGAATGTTCTATTATTTACAGAGGGAATTTTTTGGTTTTGGTTTTGTAGATGCAATGATGCATGATCCTTTCATTGAAGATATATCATGTGATGGCGCAGGAAAACCTATCTTTGTCTACCATATGAAGTACGAGTCCATGCGTTCAAATCTTATCGTCAAAGATTCTGGAGAACTGGATATGTATATTATGAGTACTGCCCAGAAAGCAGGAAAATATATATCAATTGCCGAACCTCTGGCCGATGCAACCCTGAATGATGGTTCCCGGATTCAAATGAGCCTTGGGGATGAGGTTACGGCACATGGTTCGACATTCACGATTAGAAAGTTCCGGTCTGACCCGATTACACCTGTTGATCTGATAAACTCCGGGACCCTTACACCACAGGCACTAGCATATCTCTGGTTGTGTGTTGAGTCTGCGAAATCTTGTATCTTTGCCGGTGGGACAGCTTCAGGTAAAACAACATTATTGAATGCAGTTTCTCTATTTATCCCTCCACAGTCGAAGATCGTCTCACTTGAAGATACCAGGGAACTCCGCCTTCCGCATGAAAACTGGATTCCGGCAGTTACACGTCATTCAGCAGATCTTTCAAGACGTGGAGAAATTGATCTTTATGATCTGCTCGTAGCCGCACTGAGACAAAGACCTGAGTACATTATTGTTGGAGAAGTCAGGGGTAAAGAGGCTCAGACTCTTTTTCAGGCAATGAATACGGGTCACGTCACATATTCCACAATTCATGCGGATACTGTGTCCGGAATTGTTTACAGGCTTGAAAATCCCCCGCTTTCAGTTCCCAGGACCATGTTGTCTTCCCTTGACCTGGTCTGTATTCAGGTTCAGGTTCGCATTGGTGGCAGGCGTGTAAGAAGAACCAAGCATATTATTGAGATTCTTGAAATTGATCCAAGGACACGCGAACTTATCACAAACGAAGTATTCAGATGGGAGCCTGACTCTGATGAACTGGTCTGGAGAGGCAGATCCTTTCTTCTTGATTTGATGACTGAAGAACGGACCTGGACTGCAAAGGTGATGCAGGAAGAGTTGAAACGGAGGGAAGAAACTCTTGTGTGGATGATGCAACATGATATCCGGACATACAGGGAGGTTGCAAAGACGATTGAATGCTATCTTTCAAACCCGCAGAACTTCTTCAGAGGTCGGTAAATGGCTGCAAAAAAAAAATTTATAAACCTGGCATTGACCTTATTTCAGTCAAATGTATTAAAACGAAAAAAAAGGTATAAAAAATTAAGAGAATCAATAAAATCCTCGCGAATGGAGATAAACTTTGAAGAATATCTTTGTACCGTCTATCTAGGAACAATTACTTTAGGATTTTCTTCATTCCTGTTATCCGGAATTTTTATATATTTTTCTGAAATGAAAATAAAAATTCCGTTTATCACATATGAAATTTCACAAATTATGTCATTTTTGCAAATCAGAATCGTTTTTTCTCTAATATCAGGTTTTTTTGTATCAGTTACCATCGGTCTCTCATTTTTTGCAATTGCAATTATTTATCCTGGCTCTCTTGCGGGTGTCAGGGGAAAAAAACTTGATTCTTCTCTACCATATGCAGTTAATTATTTATCCGCAATGTCAAGTGCCGGCATATCCCCTTCGCGAAGTTTCAGAATGCTTGGATATTCAACCAAGTACGGAGAAATCTCAAATGAAGTCCGTTACATCATCCAGGAGATTGATATCCTCGGAAAAGATCTACCCGCAGCTCTATTGTCAGTTGCACAAACCACCGCTTCAAAACGGTTCAGAGAATTTCTATATGGTGCAGTTTCAGGTGTTCACGGTGGAAGTGATATCAGGGAGTACTTTCGGAACGTTGGAACCCGTTCAATAATTGAACGTTCGCAGGAACAACAAAGAATAATCGATACAATGGGACTGGTTGCTGAATCTTACGTATCTGCGATGGTAGCTGGAACCTTATTTCTAATAGTGTTAGTATCTGTAATATCAGTTATTTCGTATGAACGCATTCCGGTTTTTCTTACAGCAATTACCTATATTATTATCCCGCTTGGGACCGCTCTTTTTCTTTTGATAATCGATTCTCTTATGGGCAGCAGTGAACTGGGGATTTAAGGAAATAATATTCAGGTCTCCATGAAATTAAATGAATTTGCTTTTGACTCATATTCACCGTATGAAAAAGAAGTCATGAGAAAGATTGAGAACTATGTTTTGCGCAGGGGGGATCTGGGACAATTTCTTGTCAATCCCTATGCCTACCTTACAACATCACCCCTACGAATCTGTCTTTGCACAGTTCCTGTCGCATTCTCTCTTGCTATAATAGCCGTTATCCTTGGCACCGCCAATTTCGGAGTAAATGCATTTATTAATGGTTATCTTGGGGAAAACATCTTTCTCATGATTACTCTCACAATTTTCATACCCGCGTCAATTGTGCATGAAAAAAGGGCAAAATTTGTGCGTGAGACATACAGGACCTTTCCGATATTGCTTCGCGATATGGCAGGTCTAATAGCAAGTGGAATGAATCTGCCGGCAGTGGTAATGGCAGTCACAAGAAATGAATATGGAAGTCTTGATCCTTTCCTTGAAAGGCTTGAACTGGAGATATCATGGGGAATCCCATTTATTATCTCATTTCGTCAATTCGGAACCAAAATTGGGACAATTGTAGCAGAAAGGGCAACAGAGCTCATTAGTGATGCACATGCTGCAGGAGGAGATGTCTCTCTTGCAATAAGGGATGCAGCAAATGAATGCGAAGAGATCTCGGCTCTTTTTGAGGACCGGTGGAACGGGATGATAATTTACATTGCAATTGTTTTTGTTGCATTTCTTGTTTTTCTCATGATCCTTGTGATTTTGACAACAACATTTCTCTCATCCATTGTTAGTCCTGGAAATGCAGGGAATTTACTTGCTTACGGTCAAAAAGGAGTTATAGACCTGAATATATACAAGAGGATTTTTTTTCACGCTGCCTGCATTGAAGCTATCTTCTCAGGTCTCTGTGCCGGTAAGCTTGGGACCGGAACTGTAAAAGGCGGACTTATTTATGCGTCTTTCATGCTCGGAATTGTTTGGGTTGTATTTTCTCTCTTTATTTTATTCAGATAATTCCCATGTCTGAAAGACGTCTTGGAAGATATTCCTTTGTTACAAAATCAAGCCCTCTTACCGCAAAAGCCTGCTGTTCTGTCTTGAGGTTAAGCGCAAGCTGGAGTTTTATCTCCTTACGCCAGTAATCTGTTTCGAAACGTGGATCTGTGAGTATTGATTTCAGGGCTGCAACATCTTTCTCATTCAGGCTGTCAGATGGAAGATTATAATCTCTTATGTCAGATGGACTGACTCCAATAAATTTCGCTTTAGGCGTTGCCAGGAGTTCAGATATATGTGCACTCTTAATTGCACCATAAGCAACACTTGCAAAAATTCTATATGACCAGGGATCACCATCTGTGAATACTGTAACCGGAAGGTTATACTGTTCACTAAGGCGGTTTAGAACTCGCCGTGTGGAACGCGCAGGCTGACCTTTCAAGTGAACTAGTATTGCAGAATGCTCTTCATCAAAACCGTTCTCAATAAGCCTCGCATACATTCCTCCAGTTTCGATAGCAATAATTAATTTCGCATCGTGAGACTGAAACTCGAGAGTTTCAGTATTTGTGGGTATCTGATAACCTGCCTCGCCAACATCATCACGACAATGGATAATCCTCTCACCCCTCCTCGTTATCTCTTTTAGTTGAAGTGGGCCGAATATTGTGGCACCGTCTTCTTCGGGTCTTAAGTGGAAGCCCTCTCTCTGAACATCGGTAAGGATCTCAAGGTCTTCAATCAGGAAATTGCTTTCATCCTGGGCTGAAAACTTAGCTTTTTTCCAACCCTCTGATATGTAATACAATTCTCTCAAGGTTGAGGTGCGGTCTTCACGTATCTGTTGCTTCACAAATCCTATTACATATGCCATTCGCAGGAGATGAAGCGCGCTCTTTTCTGTTACAGCAGCTCTTAAACTCTCTTTTCCTCCATATTTCCAGACTTCAAGTGAGGAATTAAACTCAATATTTTGCTTTGTGCGTGTTGGAAGAGTAATAGATGGAACATCGCCGTTTATCATCTGGTCGTACCACATTTTTGCAATAGCAAAGAGTTTTTTTTCTGCAACCTGGTCGAGTTCCTTTTTTTTAGACATCGAGGTCAATCACCACTTTCTTCTCTTCCGCAATACCTCTGACCTCAATAACACCCCTTGACTGGCCAGTGTACTCCATTATCCAGTTTGCATGAGGTTCAAGGTGAAGTGTATAGACCCGGGTGAATTCGCCGTTCATTTCCTGAACAAAATCTGGAACAGGTTTTATATCAACCGCTGGGTCATGTGATATTTCATAGAGTGAAATGTCAATGGGTTTCTCTGTATAGTTGACTGCTTCAATAATTACTTTAGAATTATCTGTTTTTCGTCTTACAACCAGTTTTTTCATTATTCTCCCCTCAATCAGAGCTATGTCAGGGACAGGCAGATTTACAATTTCTCCTACCTTGCCAGCGATAAGGGGTATAATTGAACATAATGCTCTCGCCCTGTCTTCAGTAAGACGATTTTTATCTCTTCTTGAAAGAAAGTGTTTTAGATCGCGCCCAAGGTCCTGCAGTGCAAGGGTAATTTCCCTTTCAATCTCTGGAATCGATGCAACTGCATCTTTACTTTCACTTGTAAATGGAACATTTGTAGAGGCTAAGTGGACTAGAACCAGTAAAGGTCCGACAGGAAGCCCCTGTTGGCTTACTGAATAACTCTTCCAGTTAATATCGGCAATAGCCTGTGTTATTGAACAGGCACCCTGCTGATATAGGAGAGGGACACGGTTTGCGAACCTTAGTATTTGCGCAGTTCCCTCGGAAGGAAGTTTGCCACCATATCCTATCGCAGCTTCCACAACAAACGGGTGACCACCTGAAACTGCGGGTGGGCGTGTTCTGGAACTGATGAAATCAAGTTCTATCTCCTTTTCAAGACCTTTTCGAATGAGTTCCTCACCTATCGGGGAGAGGCATTGTGAGGTGGGAGGTGCAGGGACCTTTACCTGCTGCATTGCCAAAAGCAATTGGTTAACCTGCTCATGACTCAGTGAATTTGCAGTTGTATCAGGGTGAATTTTGGATAAAGTAAGTATTTCATCAGCCGTCTTTTGGCCGACTCTGGAAAACGATTCAATTAGAAAATCCCTTGCATTGAGATTGCTGTACTTAATAATTCTTTTCAATTGTCCAAATTCAATCCCGTGAGGGTGCGGCTTTATTGAAAGAGCGCATTTGACCGGTTCATCACTGACACGCTCGAAAGAATATATTTCATCTTCAATCTCAGCCATAATCCTTGTATGGGGATTGACAATAGATGTATATCGCAGGTAATCCAGCAAACGTTTCTTTGCGGTTAATGAGCCTTTGAATTCAAGTTCTACTCGTGTACCGTGAGTCCTGTCCCAGATGAACTCCTCTTTTAAGACAACATCTGGCTCATTTACCTCAATTGCTATCTGAATAAGAAATTTGTAGGCCGGGTTGTCAGAAGAAACTCTGGAAATAACAGAACTTGGTCTTCCGGTTGTTAACTGCGCATAGAGGACAGCCGCCGAGATTCCTATTCCCTGTTGTCCTCGTGTCTGTCGAATCTGATGAAATCGTGAACCATACAATAGCTTGCCAAATACAAATGGGACCTGTTCAGGTACAATACCTGGGCCGTTATCTTCAATTGCTACTTTAAAGAGTTCATTTGTAATTCTCTTTATGGAGATGTATATATCCGGAAGAAATTCTGCCTCTTCACAGGCATCAAGAGAATTATCAACAGCCTCTTTAATAGTTGTAATTATGCCACGTGTCGGGGAATCAAAGCCAAGAAGGTGTTTATTTTTTTCAAAGAATTCAGCTACACTGATACTTCGCTGCTCTTTTGCCAGTTTATCCGCGATTGTCAAAACTTTTCATCCGTATTATGGCATCTTCGATTGAACAGAGTGACTGTTCTTTTGTTTTTAAATCTTTCAGAGTTACTTTATTCTGAAGTATCTCATTTTTCCCTATAATAACTGCATAATCCGCACCTTTTGATGCGTGAGTCATCTGTGCTCCAAGTCCGCGTGAATAGAGATCTATTTCAACAATGAAACCTGCAGCCCGTAATTCATTTGCGACAATAAATGCTTTATTTTCACCATCTGGGGTAAGTAATATTGCAACAACAGGCCCTTTTCTAGTGTTTGTCAGTCCCAGGGCCACGATTACCCTGTCAAATCCGATTGCAAACCCACATGAAGCGGTATCCTCCCCTCCGAACAGATGTGCAAGCCTGTATGCACCTCCTCCAAGAATCTGGTTCTCAGTGCCCAGTCCTTCTGCAAAGCCTTCGAAGACCATGCCTGTGTAGTAATCAAGACCACGGGCTATTCCTGGGTTAAGGGTGTATTCTATTCCTGAAGCATCAAGCAAGGAGAAGAAAGATTTAATGTCATCTTTTTCAGGTATGTCACCTGTAACCTGAAAGATTTCATCGAGTTGAGTCGCTTTAATAAGGTGGTTAAGGGAATCATAGAGGTCTATCAGTCCTTCAGATCTCAAGAAATCAATAAGTTGCTTTTCATCCCTTTTATCCAGAAATCCCATAATTTTATGACGTATTTCATGAGTCTGAGATTTGATTAGACTTCTGACAAATGATAAATTTCCAATTTCAAGAGTGTAAGAAAGGCCTGCAGATCTGATAATGGCATCTGCAAGCATAATCACCTCTGCATCCCCTCTTGGTGTCCCCGCTCCGATGAGTTCTGCTCCAAATTGCCAAAACTGGCGGTATCGTCCCTTCTGAGGTCTTTCATACCTGAAACAATCAGAAAAATAAAACCATCTCAATGGCCGTGGAAGAACTTTCGCTTCATTGACAAACATTCTCTGGACCGCAGCAGTTATTTCAGGTCTTAAGGCAAGTGCCCTTCCTCCTTTATCTTCAAACACGTACATTTCATTGAGAATACCCTGACCTGAACGGATTGTGAAGAGTTCGGCTTCTTCAAATACCGGAGTCCCTACTTCACGGTATCCCCATAAACCTGCGGTCTCACGCATCACATCTTCTATTGCTCTGCGCGGTTCCATCTCATCCGGGAGAAAATCCCGTGTGCCCCTGGGCCTCTGTAATATTGGCATAATCTTAAAGTCTCTATAACTTTTTTATCGTCCGGGGTGTATTCCCTATCATTTTATCAAAAACAGACTCATGCGTCCATATTTCCTCACGTTTCAACCGCCCCTGAAGATAGAGCGCAGCGAGAATAATTCCCAGACCCAAAATTTCAAGTTCTCCGGTTAAAAACCCAATCCCAAGAATTCCGATCGCTCCATATACTACACCATAGTATGATGCCTTCCTGAATCCTGGAAGCCCTGTTCTCAAAAATATTCTTAGATCCCTCAGCCAGAGGAAAAAAACAACCGCTGCACCGAAATATCCGACATATAGAAGGTAACTCATCTTTTGTGTATCTATTAATAGGACCGTTGTACCATATGTTAATTATCGAGTGAAATCTAGTGAGAGAAAAGAACTTTGTCGAACTCCTGCTTCTTTTCAAAGAGGGAAATGTCTCAATTGATGAGGTCCTAGCAAAATTAAGGGTTTTGCGAGTTGAAGAAGTTGAAGGGATAGCTCAACTTGACCTTGGACGTGATGAAAGGTGTGGAATTCCTGAAGTTATACTTGCTGAAGGCAAGGACTTTGAACATCTGAAGAAAATAATCGGGTCGCAGATAAGTACCAAGGGTAGAAGTATAATCTCAAGGATTGGAGGCAGTTCAGCCCGAAAAATTACAAAATGGTCAGATTCATATGGAATTATCTGTTCCTACAATAAAGACGGTAGAATCCTTGTCTGTAAAAAAGAATATGAACTGGAGAAGACTGGAGGGAAAATAGGTATAATTACAGCAGGGACTTCAGATATCCGGGTTGCAGAGGAAGCTAAGGTCATTGCTGAAGAGATGGGGTGTGAGGTGATGACAGCTTATGATGTCGGAGCCGCAGGAATACACCGTCTTTTTCCAGCTATCAGGGATTTGTCAGAATCACATGCTCTTGTAGTTGCTGCCGGGCGTGAAGGAACTTTACCTGCTGTTGTTGCAGGCCTTACTGATATTCCGGTAATTGGAGTCCCTGTCAGCACCGGATATGGTTACATGGGGAGAGGCGAAGCAGCTCTTGCGTCAATGCTGCAATCGTGTTCAGTCGTTTCTGTAGTGAATATTGATGCAGGGTTTACAGCTGGTGCATTTGCAGCACGAATTGCAAATATGGTTGCTGTAAAATGATCCGTGCATTCTATGTAGGGAGGTTTCAACCTTACCATAATGGACACGAGGCCGTCCTTTCAGAAATATCAGAACATGTAGATGAGATAATTATTGGAATCGGCAGTGCCCAGATCAGTCATGATATTGATAATCCTTTCACTGCAGGAGAGAGAGTTCTAATGATAACCAGATCCCTTGGACGTTTAAGTTGTCCCTTTTATGTAATTCCCATTGAGGACTTACAGAGAAATTCGCTCTGGGTCGCGCATGTGCAGTCGATGTCTCCACCGTTTGATATAGTGTATTCTGCAAACCCACTCGTAGTAAGATTATTTCAGGAATCTAATGTTAAAGTTGAGACACCTCAGATGTATGAAAGGGAAATTCTTTCAGGGACAGAAATAAGAAAGAGAATCCTGGGAGGTAAGGTATGGCAAAAACTTGTCCCGGATGCGGTTTTACAGGTTATAAAAGAGATTGACGGGGAGAGGAGAATTATCGAGATTTCCCGTGAGGACTAAGGAGTCTGATGGCTAAATGACAAAAAAAACAAATGATGATGAATATCGCATTATCCCTGTAAAAAACGGGAAGGTGGAATGCCTTATCGAGAAAATTGAACCCATCGAACGCTGTCGTTTCTGCGTGTTTTCGCGTTTTTTTCGTATTAAAGGTGAGGATGTCAAAGCCCCTGCACTTGCATTTTGTCCTCGGCATGGGGATGCAGATTGTATTGATCTTTCAATGGTTGAATCAGTTATTTGTGGAGATAGAAAAGGAGAAGGGTTCATGAGTGTGCTGAACGTAATTTCATAATTTAGTTTTATGATTTGCGCCTTCCATAAATGAAAGGATAAAATCCATATTCACATTTTTTTCAAAAAGGTCTTTTAAATCATCATAGGGATCATTATCGAGTGAATCCAGGGGGATATATTCCTTTCCTGTTTTTTCATGAAGGAATGACAAGAGAGCTTGTACCGCACACTTGTTCTGAAAAAGGCCATGAAGATATGTTCCCATTACAAGGCCATCCTGTGACACGGCACCGTCTCCGAAAAAAGCTTCATCGTCACCTGTAAGATCTGTGGAACCCATATGAATTTCATAACCTGTAACATCACCAATCCTGTCAATCCAAGGAGGAACTGGTTTTGCGGTCCTTTTAACCTGTACTGTTGTCTTTTGGTATCCTGTGAAATGCGTTGTTACCCTTAACAGGCCAAGTCCTTTGTAATTTCCTTTTTTTGACTCTACACCACTATCTATAATCTTTTCGCCTAATATTTGAAAACCGCCGCAAATTCCAATTATTGGTATACCCCTCTCTCTCGCTCTGTATATTTCAAGGGCAGTACCTGAATCAATTATTGTCTGAAGGGCAACGATTGAATTTTTTGTTCCAGGAATTATTATGCAGTCAAAGGAATCAAGTGACATTCCCGGTTTTACAAATTCAAGATGCGCTGAGCGTAAAAGTAGTTCAAAATCTGTAAAGTTTGAGATATGGGGTAAGTTTATTACGGCTATCCTGATCCCACCTTCACAACCTACTTTCAAATCATAAATTGAAAGTGAATCTTCACTTGGGATATGAAGTGTCTGATATGGAAGCACTCCAAGGACCGGAAGACCTGAAATCCGTTCAAGTTCTGAAATCCCCGTTTTAAATAGGTCTTGTTCTCCCCGAAATTTGTTCACGATGATTCCTTTTACAAAACCCTGGAGAGATGGAGGGAGTAGCTTCAGGGTGCCATAAACCTGTGCAAAGACACCTCCTCTTTCAATATCAGCAACAAGTATCGCCGGAATTTTCAATTCATTCAGTAGCAGTGTATTTGCAATATCCCGTTTATAGAGATTCATTTCTGCAGCACCACCCGCGCCTTCGACTATAATATTAGTATATCTGAGTTTCAGTCTGTAATATGCCTCGACTGACTTTTTGAGGAGGACGTCAGTTTCTTTATAGTAATCACAAATATTGAGATCTTTATACGGTTCTCCAAAAAGAATAACCTGCGAAATTTTCTCTCCTTTTGGTTTAAGGAGAACAGGATTCATATCTTCATGTGGGGGGAGCAATGCAGCGGCTGCCTGAACTGCCTGAGCCATTGCTATTTCCTTTCCGTTCATTGTAACGAATGAATTAAGGCTCATATTCTGGGATTTAAACGGAGCCCCGGGTATGCCCCTGCTGACAATCGATCTCAATATAGCAGCGACTATTGTACTCTTCCCGACATGCGAAGCTGTGCCAAGGACAAAAAGTGACATATTAGTGTACCTCTCAATATTCAACCGGTAAAATCTATGGTTTTATTACCACTGCAACAATTTTTTCCTCTGATTGCAGGAGGATTTATAGCGTTTTTTTTTAGTGATTACCTGATTTCGTTTGTTTCTCTCTTCTTTCCAATATCTCCTGGACTTCTGAATATTGCAAGATTTTTATCTTTTATTCTCCTGTTTAGTATAGTTGTAATTACCATTGAGAAATGTCTTCGATTTCCCTGTTTTACGAGGCCAAAAATTAAATAAAAACACCTGAAAGTATAATAAGAAATGATTGGTGGTATATGTCCTAAATGTGGACTGCCGAAAGAACTCTGTATCTGTGAAGAAGTTGCAAAAGAACAGCAAAGGATAAGCGTAAAAGTCAACAAGCGCAGATATGGTAAAGAAGTTACAGTTATTGAAGGACTTGATCCTAATGACATTGACCTCGAAGATCTTTCAAAATATATGAAAGGGAAACTTGCGTGTGGTGGCACTGTAAAAGGGACTTCAATCGAGTTGCAGGGTAATCACCGTGATCGGGTGATAAATTTACTTTCTAATAAAGGATATTCTGTGGAAAATATTAGTTAATTGATTAAAACCATTTTTTTCGCTTTTTTGGATGAACCATTGAGATAAGGTCCAGCATGTAGCTGCCCTCATCGTTAAGACGCACTACCCTGTCATCACTTTCAACAAGTTTATGAATATTAAGTTCGTAGGAGCCGGGTTCAATTATTCTAATACTCTCGATAGGTGAATGAGTTCTGTCTTTAATGATTTCAGCTCTTTCATTCACAGGATTTCTATTGTCATATTCGTAGTTTCCCCTTTTTTTCAGAACTGGCCTTCTTATGTCGTCGCTGACTTTTTTTTCGGTTCTGGAAAGTTCACCAATAAAATAAAATTTCCTGCTCCCGCATTCCCTGCAGCCCGAAAAGAGTTCTGGGCTTTTTTCATCGTATTCTTTTCCACACTTTAAACATTTGTGCGGCATAATTCACCGTGAGGAAACCCATGCACTGATCAGGTCACGTTCTTTCTTTATCATTTTCAGTTGATTTGCCGGACCAATAACCGTCATCCTGGGTTTATTGGCACCTTTCCCTACAAGTTTTGAAAATATACCCGTTCCCTCGTCTTTTGATGGATAACTCTCAATTTCAAGGCCATTAAATCCATCCGGCAGGATTTCTAACATTGCCATTTCGATTAATGTACTCTGTTCCTCTGGGGAGAGCCCTCTTTCCAGAATTACAATTGTGCCTTTTCTCACCTGATCAAGAATAAGATGTACCTTTTCAATTGAGGTAAGGAGTGCGAGACGTTCTTCGGAAATCAGATCGATCTGGATCCCTTCAATCATTTTTGTCACCTGAACGTCCGGACCATATTATCATAGAGGTCTTCTACATTTTTTCCTTCGATAGACGAGACCGGAATAACAGGGTGTTGAGGAAATGCTCCCCTTATACGTTGAGGTACTGCATCAGGGAGGTCAATTTTATTTGCAACGATTACCACAGGAAGTTTTCTTGATTCAATGATTCCAATCATCATGATATTGACCTGCATGAACGGGTCCTGTGTGCTGTCCATCATGTAAATCACTCCGTCTATATCTTCACGGAGCCAGTGCATTGCCTCAGCTACTCCTTCGGTTGCCTCGCGTGCCCTTAAAATCGCTTCATCTTTTGTAATACCATACTCAAGGAATTCTTTATAATCAATCTTTGTTGTTACACCGGGGGTATCAACAATATCAATTATTACGGTATGTCCTCGTGAATCCGTGATGCAAATGTCACTTTGGCGGTGTGCTCTCCGTGTCTCGTGGGGAATCTCGCTGACCGCGCCTATATTTTCACCAGTCCAATCAAGCGTTATCCTATTTGCAAGAGTTGTCTTCCCTGCATTGGGAGGGCCGTAAATTCCAATTCTATAGCGTTTTTTCCGAAAAAAAGACTTAATAATTGATGTGAAACCGGTTTTTGTCTGCGTTAGAATGTCCATCCTGTTCTGTACCTCTCCACCTTCAATACTTACGATATTGACACAGGATGATAAGATATCTATGTAATGATTTAATATTCAATTTAAATTCATTCGAATACCTGAATGATTCTGGGTTATGATCAAATATTTTATAGTCTCGAGCCCAAAGTGATTATCAAACCCGCAAGTGGAGGTGAAGAAATGAAACAATATCCCGATTCAATGCGTCTCGACATCCAAATACCGATTACGGAGATAATGAGGACAAATCCTACCGTCATTGGAATCAATGCAACGGTAGCAGAAGCAGCAGCAGCAATGTGCCGCGATGAAGTCGGTAGTTGTATTGTACTTAAAGGTACGATTCCCATAGGAATAATCACAGAACAGGACATAAACTGCAAAGTTGTTGCAAAAGATCTAAAACCAGGTGTAGTGAAGGTTCATGAGGTTATGACCCAGCCACTTATCACCATTAATTCAGCAGAAACCGTTGAGGACGCCGCACATATGATGGTGAAGAAGAGTGTGCGTCGTCTCCCTGTTGTTGATGATAAGAACTGCGTCATCGGTATAATCACTGTACGGGATCTCCTCGCAACCTCTACTGAAATTAATGATGTTATGCAGGAACTCGTTGAAGTAAACCGTGATTATTCGATGGAGATGAGTGTCTGTGACAGATGCGGTCAAATGTCAGATGACCTTGAAAAGGTCGATAATGTCTTTATCTGTGCATCCTGCCGTGATGAGGATCGTCTTTGATGAAAAGTGTCCATGAATTCATGGTTGAGGTACCTCACCTCGTCATAGATGATACTGTAACCAAGGCCCGTCAGCTTTTAAGGGATGACATTTATCGTGAGATTTATGTTGTCGATCATAATAAGAAAATTATCGGATATATTGACATAAGCGATGTAATCAAGGTAGTTTCGACCAAATCAAATGTTACAGTTGGAGGATTTATCAAAGATGCTGCATTTATTTCTCCCAGTGCTCCAATTGAAGAAGCTGCAAAGCGCATGATCCTCTCAAGAACATATAGCGCTGCTATCACTGACAACAATTGTAAATTTCTGGGTGGAGTCCTCCTTTCTGACATTTTCGCACCTCTTGTCGCAGCTCATTCACCAAAGAATCCGGTTTCGCGTTGCATGACAAAACAGGTAACCTCTGCGTCGCCTGAAGATCCGGTTTCGAAGATGTACACACTCATAACAGAAAGCGGATATACCGCATTCCCTATAACCAGGAAAGGTGAAGTTGTAGGCATTATATCCCTGAGAGACCTTTTGAAACAGGGACGGTTAAGAGGAGCAATCGAGCGTAAAAACCTGTTAACTGTTGAGGAAGTTATGACAAAGCAGGTTATAACCATAAGTCCAGAAGCACCTCTTCTTCATGCAGTCGACCTCCTTGTGCAACATGACCTCTGTCAGGTTCCGGTTGTCGAATCCGGAAAAATTGTGGGTATTATTGACCGACACGATATATTGAAGAGTCTCGCACTTCATTGAAGTAAACAATTAAAAAAAGAAAATGTGCAGAACGGTGATTTATTGATGCATAATAATGATCGATCTATAAAGCAGGCAGATAAACTTTTAAAAATGCCGGGAAAGATGGATCGAGGTCCGGTTGATTTTAAATCTCATATTGTAGAGAACGAGGGGGAGGTTATGGCGATTGCAAGTCATGATGTGATTTCAGTCCCCCAGACAATGAGCATTCAGGCTGCGGTTGAGACCATGACCGAATGGGGGGTGAGAAGACTCCCGGTTGTAGATGCAGGAACCCGCAGGATAAAAGGGATCATCGCCTCTGGTGATGTTATAAATTTCATGGGAGGTGGCGAAAAATTCAGACTTGTTACAGTGAAACATAATGGCAATTTCATTGCTGCAGTTAATGAAAGTGTCAGGGAGATAATGACAGGGAAAGTTGAAACCCTGGCGATCAGTTCATCCCTTGCTCTAGCTGTCTCAACTATTGTCACAAAAAAGATAGGCGGACTTCCTGTAGTCGATAACGAAGGCGTTCTCCGTGGTATCCTTACAGAGAGGGATGTTCTCAAAGTGCTTCGAAACCAGAAAAGCACTCTCTTGGTAGAGGATATTATGAGTAAAAATCTTCGTGCTACCCATCCAGAGTGTACAATTGGGAATGTAACACGTTCAATGAGCAATTATCGCTTTAGGAGGCTACCAGTAGTTAGTGATGATGTTCTATACGGGATAATTACGACAACAGATATCGTCCGTTATCTGGGGAGTGGAAAGGTTTTTCGTGAACTTATTACCGGTGATGCTAAAGAAGTCATGGATGTATCTGTAAGAGAGCTTATTTCCGGAGACCTTTATACTACAACTCCTGAAAAAAATATTAACGAGGTTGCCTGTATGATGTTATCAAAAAATGTTGGAGCAATGCCTGTTATTTCTGATTCACGCCTGATTGGTCTGCTGACTGAATATGATCTTCTGAAAGCATTAATGAGAGTGTGATTATGTATAAACGCATAAAATATTTGTGCGCGAGAAGATGAGTTAGCAACATTCGTGATCTTGTTTTCTTTAAGGAATCTGAGTTTCATGAGAATTTCAGATCAAATGAATAATAAAAGAGGAATGACATTATAAGGGAAGTATCAATATGAGCAATTCGCGCTGTATAAATGAAATTATGTCCAGACCATTTTCAATAGCAAAGTCTGCACCTGTAACAGAGGCCCTTGACAAGATGCTTGATGAGGGCGTGGACCCGTTAATCGTCGTCCATAATAATGGAGTAATTGGAACTATCTCACGTGAGAGCATAGCAATTTTGCTTGGGAGTAAAAGGAATTCACAGATAGCACCCACAAATATTCACGTTGCAAACTGTGTAGAGGAAGATTTTACAACCGTTTATCCTGATGAGGATATGGATATTCTTGTCCCTCTCCTTCAGAGATATAAATTAGTCGTAGTTTATGACAAGGAGCATAACCTTATTGGTCAGGTTACATCCAAAGACCTGGTCTTAGGTATTGAACCCGAAGGGAATATTGCTGACTATATCGAGAGAGTTCTTACAATTGACCCGGAAGAGCGTGTAATTCATGCAAGAAGGCGGATACTTGACGAGAAAATTCACAGATTTGTAGTTGCCCAAGAAGGTAAAATGGTAGGGATAATAACTGAGACTGATATTGCGACTGCTATGCGTAATTTCAGGAAGGACGTTGAAGATAAGCACCAGGATCATCGCATAAGAAACTTGATAGTCCGGGATATAATGACAAGTCCGGTAATATCCGTTGATGTTAAATCTGAACTTAAGGTTGCAATCACAATTATGAAAGAGAAAAATCTTAGTGCATTACCTGTAACTGAAAATGGAGCACTTTTAGGTATCATTTCCTGGGCATCTCTTGTTGCTCATATGTGACCCCTGAATGGTGACCCATTAATGGATATCATTCCCAATTTTTTTAAACGAATTGAGTGTATTTCTGACAAACCGTATACCTATCCTTCTCTTTTTATTTTATTTTTTTGATATTAGTGGCTAGACGCCCTGATGCCCTTTTTTCAGCTCAGCCATGGGCAGAAGATGGGGGGGTTTTTCTTACTCAGGCAATATCGAATTCATGGGGTTCCCTGTTAATTCCATACGCAGGATATCTTCATACTTTTCCCAGGTTGCTAGCAATGATTTCATTAATATTTGGTTATCAAGAGCTCCCTTGTTTTTAAATCTGTGTTCAATATTCATCAATTGTGGATGTTGCGCATATATCTTCGGAAAACAATTCAGATTTCTTATTAAAAATGACGGAATGCGTTTCATTATCCCTTTTTTTTCATCTGTCTTCCAATACCTGAAATCTATATGAATATTACAGGGGTTCAATGGTTTCTATTGATTTTTGTTACCTTGTGGTCATTAGAATTTTTTTTCAACACAGAGGAATTGTTAAAAAAATCTTTGATCTTTTATTCATTGCAATTTTGAAAAGGAAAGAGTTCCGAATAGATTTTATGTTAATTTACCTGATAGTCACTTACTTTATTATTATTATCTTTACCAGAAATGAATACCTGCTTCAATTCGCAACGAATTCTAACTCTGGCGGATTTCGTTATTCATTTTTTCCTATGTGCATTATTCTCATTCTGATTTTCAGGCACATCGAAACATTTAAAACAGGGTCTTACAAAATTTTCCTGTTAATAGCAATACTTTTGATTTCGCTGAATTTAATTTATTGTTATTCAATTCCATCATTTCATGATTATTATTTTTCTGAATTAACCTCTGGTTATACGCCAAATGGTCAGTATCTATGTACGATACCAATTAATCCAGATTGGAAATTTTCATTCCCTAGCGATTATTGTTATACCAATGAAAACAAAGCAATGAATTTTGATAACGGAAAATTTTATATGACTTATAATTTACGTCTGGTTCATAATTCAACTTCCTTGTCAATCAATTGATATCGAATCCGGCCAATATATCTATATGGAACCCAGAATTCCGGTTTCACCTTCAGAACGGATTGAGACACTCCTATGTAATATGGCTCTCACCGGTTTTCAGGGCCGAAGAATAGGTGAAAGTTTCCAGGTCTGGCAGTCGATGATCGAGGATCCAGACTGTACAATATTTCTTGGGTTGTCAGGTGCAATGATACCGGCCGGAATGCAGGAAATTCTTGTATCTCTTGTAAAAAATCATTATGTTGATGTTATCGTCTCCACCGGGGCTAATATTTTTCATGATATATGTGAACATCTCGAGGTCAGACATTATCTGGGTCATCACGAGGTGGATGACAACGAGCTTTTCTCCCAGGGCATTGACCGCATATACGACGTATTCGCATATGAAAAAGAATTTCGCGATATAGATCTGAAAATAGCAGAGTTTTCAATAGAAAATTCTCCATTTAAAGGTTCTTCCCGAGAATATATAAAAAAATTTGGCGAATGGATGATTGATTTATCTGGTCATAATCATTCTCTGCTAGGTTCATGTATTGATGAGGGGATACCTGTATTCATCCCTGCCCTTTGCGACTCTTCAATTGGAATTGGGTTATTGATAGCGAGAAAAAAAGGTTCTGATGTTATTATTGATCAGATACTTGACATAGATGAAATTGTGAAATATGTTGAAAATTCTCAAAAGACCGGGGTCGTATATATTGGAGGGGGAGTTCCGAAGAATTTTATCCAACAGACTCAGGTAATATCTTCAATCCATGGAAAAGGAAATGAAGGTCATAACTATGCTATCCAGTTTACCACTGATGCACCACACTGGGGGGGTCTTTCAGGTTGCACTTTTGAAGAGGCTATAAGCTGGGGGAAGGAACACATCGAATGTAAAAAGGTTCAATGTTTCTGTGATGCTACAATAGCGCTTCCGTTTGTTGTGTCAGGTCTCTTAAGTGCGGGTGTAAAAAGGAAAAAAAGGCATAATTGTATAAATTTCTGATTGAAATGAAATCGACTTTTATAGACTCACCCGTCACCACAATGGTTATAACCTGCAATCGGCAATATATTAGGAACCATTTATGGAGCAACACGGATGTGTTGCGAGTGTCGGTTAAGACGCGAAATTAGTTGTTGAGGTAGCCAAGCTTGGTATGGCGCAGGTTTGCTAAACCTGTGTCCCCCTGGGACTCGAGGGTTCAAATCCCTCCCTCAACGCTTCGCGAATAAAATAGGGGATTCTAATGGCAGAAGAAGAAGATATCAAGTATTTTGTCCGTGTCAGCAATACGGACCTGGTAGGTACAAAGTCAGTTATCGTTTCACTGACTGGAATTAAGGGCGTTGGTCGTCATACTGCTGCAACTATTGCGTCACTAGCTGGTGTTGACAAACACGCGCTCATGGGAAAACTTGGTGAGGCAGATGTCGATAAAATCCGTGAGATTGTGGCAGATTACACGAACCGTGTCCCGATCTGGATGACAAACCGTCCTAAAGATGTGTATACTGGTGAAAAACGGCATATATTTGCAAACGACATCATGCTGACCCGTGATGATGATATAAACATTCTTAAAAAAATCCGATGTTACAGAGGCATTCGTCATGAGACTGGTCAGAAAGTGCGGGGTCAAAGAACGAAGTCAACTGGCAGAACAGGTCTTACTGTAGGTGTCAGGAGAAAGACTACACAATAAGGTGAGTGAATATGGGATATCCGGGAAAGAATCATAAATCATACCAGGCACCAAAACGCCCGTTTGAAAAGGCGAGAATTGAAGAAGAGACCAAGCTTGTCATTGAATATGGTCTCAGAAATAAGCGTGAAGTCTGGAAGGCCAGAAATTATACGAGAAAGTACAGAAGGGCCGCGCGTGACCTCCTGGCAATTCTCTCTACTGGAACAGATCCTGCACGCTTTGAAGCGAAAAAGAGTGAACTCATTGACCATATGCAGCGATACTCTCTTCTCGGTGCAGATGCAGGAATAGATGATGTTTTATCACTTAAAATTCAGCAGCCCCTTGAACGCCGACTTCAGACTCTCGTTTACAGGAAGGGACTTGCCCGTTCTCCCAAACAGGCACGACAGCTTATAACACATGGTCATGTTGCAATAAGTGGACGGCGGATCACAATTCCGGGCTATTTTGTCAAACGCAGCGAAGAAGAATCAATAGAATATTATGGGAAATCTCCATTTATTGAAGCAGCTCATGCTGAAAGGACACGAATCACCCGTGGAGGGCGCTGAAGATGGCATCAGATAAAGAAAAGTGGGGAATTGCACATATATTCGCTTCATTTAACAATACAATAATTACTGTAACTGATTTATCGGGTGCAGAAACCGTTGCAAAAAGTAGTGGAGGCATGGTTGTAAAACAGGACCGAAATGAAAGTTCTCCATATGCTGCAATGCAAATGGCTGCTAATGTCGCTCAAGCTGCACAGGAAAAAGGCTTCGTAGGACTTCATGTGAAAGTAAGGGCACTTGGTCGTGGGAAACAGAGAAGCCCAGGTCCTGGAGCCCAGGCGGCGATAAGGTCCCTTGCACGTGCAGGAATCAGGATTGGTCGAATAGAGGATGTAACTCCGGTCCCTCATGATTCAATAAGAATTAAGGGCGGACGGAGGGGAAGGAGAGTCTGATGGAAAAAATCCCGTCTCTTCAATTCGAAAAAGAACCAATTGATAAAAATTCTGTCCGCTTTATACTGAGCAATTCACGGTCTGCATTTGCGAATGCCTGGAGAAGGGCAATGATTAGTGAAGTACCTAGCTTTGCTATTGAGGACGTCAGAGTGTATGACAATACGAGTCCCCTCTTTGATGAAATTCTGGCACACAGGCTTGGACTCATCCCGCTCACAACCGGAGGGGACAATAACTATCTCTCACGAGCTGAATGTTCCTGCAATAATGAGGGGTGTGAAAAATGCACCGTAACTTTGACAATGAGTGTTGAAGGTCCATTGCTTGCCTGTTCGAAAAATTTGATCTCGCATGATCCGGATGTACAACCTGCAGATCCTGATATACCTATTATAAAACTTGCAAGTGATCAGAAAGTTGTTGTTGAAGCACGGGCTATTCTGGACTATGGGAAAAGGCACACAAAATGGCAACCCACAACGGTTTGCGGCTATAAAAATTATCCTTCAATTTCAATAGATGCAAGGTGTGACGGATGTGGGCAGTGTGTAGAGGAATGCCCCTGCGGTATCCTTGAAATATCTAAACGTAAGGTCCGTGTGATTGAAGACAAACTCGATAAATGTGCACTTTGCAGACTATGCGAAAAAATCTGTATGAATTCAGGTATCGGTGACATGCCGGCAATTCATATTAGTACTGAAGAAGACCGGTTTATCTTCAATGTCGAAGGCTGTGGTTCTGTCAGCACTGAAGAGATTATGAAACAAGGTCTGATGTTTCTAAAAAGAGAGGCAGACAGCCTTTCTAATGAAATCAGGGCACTATTGTGAGGGGAAAACTATGAAGACGCGTGAAAAAACAAATCCTCAAATTAATGACCTTATTTCCTTCCTGAAGAAGGCATCAAGGGAAAACGGGGTGAACCTCTGGCAGGATATCGCATATAACCTTGAGAGGCCCCGGAAAAACTATGCAGAAGTGAATATCAGCAAGATCAATCGTTATGCAGCAGCAGGAGAGACAATAATTGTCCCTGGAAAAGTACTTGGGACCGGTATTATTGAGAATGCGGTATATGTTGCGGCACTGGATTTTAGTTCATCAGCAAATGACAAGATACTCAGTGCAAATGGAGAATGCATGACCATTAAAGACCTTGTATTGAAAAATCCGAAAGGGAGCCATATAAGGATTCTCAGGTGATAGAAATGGTAACACTAGTCAATGCAGATGGTCTGCTTCTGGGACGTATGGCAAGTATCGTTGCAAGCCGTGCGTTACATGGAGAGAAGTTTCTCATAGTGAATGCAGAGAAGATTGTTATATCAGGAAGCCGCGCAAGGGTTTTATCAAACTATGGAATAAAAAGGAGTCGTGGTTCCCGTGAAGGAGGACCCTTCTTCCCACGGCGCCCTGATCATATTGCTAAGCGTACCATTCGTGGAATGCTTCCTTATAAGAGGGAGCGTGGTATTGCCGCGTTGAAATCTATAAAAATTTATGTCGGAATCCCGAATGAACTTGTTGGCAAGGAATTTATTACGATAGATGAAGCACATATCAACAGGCTCAACAATCCTCAGTTTATCACACTTGCAGCTGTGAGCACATTCCTTGGGGCAAAATTTTAGGGAGAAGTGTGAAGTATGACAAAGACCTTAAATACGAGTGGAAAAAGAAAGACTGCTATCGCAAGGGCAAAAGTAAAGAGCGGAAATGGGATGGTACGCGTTAATTCTGTGCCACTTGATATATATGGCACAGAAATTATGCGGATGAAAGTCTCTGAGCCTATTGTCCTGTACCCTGCAGGGATTGAAGGTATTGATGTCTCCATTGATGTACGTGGTGGGGGAAGTATGGGCCAGGCCGAAGCAGTGAGGACTGCACTTTCACGGGCAATCCTTCAATGGCATAATGATCCTGGTATAAAAGACCTCTATCTCACTTATGACCGCACACTGCTCGTGAATGATTCAAGGCAGAAAGAGGCAAAAAAACCTCATGGTCGTGGTGCGAGAAAGAAATTCCAGAAATCATATCGTTAAATTAAGGAGAAGGAATGATTCCAGTCCGGTGTTTCACCTGTGGTAAAGTTGTTTCAACTAAGTATGAGGAGTATAAAGCCCGTCGGGATGAGGGAGAGGACCTTAAAGCGGTCCTCGATGACCTAGGATTAGAACGCTATTGCTGCAGGCGTATGCTCCTTACCCACAAAGAGATCATTGACGAATTAACTCCTTATCAGTGAGGGGTCGTGGGGTAGCCTGGACTATCCTATGGCGTTCGGGACGCTGTGACCTGAGTTCGAATCTCAGCGACCCCATTCATTTTACTAAAATTCGGGGCATACGATGCAAAAATATAGTCGATATGAGAGAGCGAGGATCATTGGAGCCCGTGCGCTTCAGATCTCGATGGGAGCTCCGGTTCTCATTGTGACGACACGGATCGATCCCCTCGACATCGCTATCGAAGAGTATGATAAGGGCGTGATACCCATTACCGTTAAGAGACGATAATATTAAAGAAGGGGTATTGAACGAATAATTGAATTAACTGACTTAAACAAAGAGGAGATCAAATGATACAAGAAAATGAGATGCAGATTGAATTAAAAGAGCCACTTGTACCGGTAGAAGATTACCTTGCAGCCGGAGTGCATATTGGCACACAACAGAAAAGCAAAGATATGAAGGACTTCATTTACAGGGTCCGTAATGATGGACTGTATATCCTTGATATCCGTCGCACTGATGAAAGGATTAAGACAGCAGCAAAGTTTCTCAACCAATATAATCCTGCAAATATTCTTGTAGTGACATCACGTCAGTACGGTCAGTATCCTGCAAAGAAATATTCAGAGATGATTGGGGCAATGTCAATGATTGGACGATTTATTCCAGGCCTTCTGACGAATCAGAACCTTAACGGTTATATTGAACCAGAAGTTGTCCTTCTGACCGACCCAATCGGAGATGCACAGGTAATTCGTGAAGCCGTTCAGAGCGGAATTCCAGTAGTTGCACTTTGTGATACAAATAATATGACAAGTTATGTCGACCTAGTCATTCCAACAAATAATAAAGGTCGCAAGGCTCTTTCAATGGTCTATTATCTTCTCACAAAAGAGATGCTTCGACTTCGCGGGATAACAACTTCACTTACACCTGAAGATTACGAGACTGATATTTAATATATAAACGGACACTTTGCGATGGGCATCCGCCGTTGTGCAGTTGCAGGAGCATTTTATCCTGCAGAGGCTTCTCAGCTTCTGCAAGTACTAGACCTCTTTTTCCAGAAAGAGAGAAGCCATAATATTTCTGCCTTTGGCATTGTATCACCCCATGCAGGGTATATTTACTCTGGAGTTACTGCAGCCTGTGCTTTTAATGCAATTCCTGAAGACTTTGATGGAACTTTTGTTGTTATAGGTCCAAGTCACAGGGGATCCGAAACATGCATATCGGTTGATAACTGGGAGACTCCGATAGGAACACTGATACCTGATCAGGACTTTTTGGATGCACTAAAGATTCCATCCGATTCTTTCTCACACAGGAATGAGCACTCTCTGGAAGTACAGATGCCATTTATTCAATATCGTTATCCCAATGCACGAATAGCTCCAATTATGATGGGGAATCAGAATGAGAGGAGTTCATTATCACTTTCAGGAAAAATTCTTTCTGCAGTAAAAGATACTGAGCGTAATGTAAAAATTATAGCTTCGAGTGATTTTTCACATTATGTGCCCAAAGAAAAGGCAGTGCGGGATGATGGCTATGCTATTATGGCACTGCAATCACTAAACGTTCCTCTTTTTTATCATAGAATCCGCGAAAAGAATCTTTCAGTTTGTGGTTATGGGCCCATTTCGACTATGGTGCATGTTGCAAAGGAACTCGGTGCAACAGAGGGAAAACTTCTCCAATATGCAACAAGTGGCGAAGTCACAAATGAATTTTCAGAAGTTGTAGGATATGCAGCTATAGCGGTGGTCTAGTTGGCAACTTGGAGTGCACCAGGAAAGGTATTTCTCTTTGGTGAGCATGCAGTTGTTTATGGGAAGCCGGCAATAGCGATGGCAATAAAACCCCGTGTTTTTGTCACAGTCAGGAGGAGTAAAAATCCGCATTCTTCCCGTTCGCCATACATTGACAGTTGTTTTGAGGAGACGGGTGTTAAAGGAAGTGTCTATATTCATTCTCAACTTCCAAGTTCATCCGGCCTTGGGTCGTCTGCAGCAGTCACAGTTGCAACATTGTCTGCAATTAACGATGAATTTGACTTAGGATATTCTGTAGAGAAAATAGCCGATATGGCATTTGGTATAGAGAAAAAAGTGCAAAAAGGGAAAGCAAGCCCTACTGACACTTCGGTTGTCACATTTGGGGGTATTGTTTTTATTACGGACGGATCACGGAGACGTCTTCCACCTGAACAATTTAACATTGTTGTCGGTAATTCTCTTATCCCCCACAACACAGCAAAAATGGTTGAATCTGTGGCTGATTTTAAAAAGCGATATCCGACAATTTGCGAACCCCTGATGGATTCAATTGGTGCTCTTACCATCTGTGCACTACATCAAATGGGTGACCTTCCCAAACTCGGGAGATTAATGAATGTTAATCATTCACTATTGGAGTCCCTGGGTGTCGGCCACCCGGCAATAACCCGGATGGTCCTTGCATCACGGGCAGCAGGAGCATTTGGAGCAAAAATTACAGGAGCCGGAGGAGGAGGCTGTATGATAGCACTCTGTGCAAAAACCTTGAAAGGTCATGTTGAAGGTGCAATTGAATCGTGTGAAGGGAGGGCTATGAGCACTACCCTCGACACACAGGGAGTCAGAAAAGAGAAAGATGTCTGATATTATACTCTTGAAATTAGGTGGAAGTGTTCTCACTGATAAAAGTAAACCTGGAGCCATAAGAAATTCAGTAATTTCGTCTATAGCCGCTATAATTGCAAAAGCTCGTATTACTCTTCTTCTTATCCATGGTGCAGGTTCATGTGGCCATCCGGAAGCAATGGAATACAGGATAATGGAAGGTGTCACAAGAGAGAATTTTAAAGGTATTCTCACTACACATGAAGCTGTAAGTAAACTTAATTCAGAAGTAGTAAATGCTTTACAAGTAGCGGGGGTGCCTGCACTTGGAATTGCCCCGCTAACTTTCTGTATATCAGAGGACAGGGAACTTATATCCTGCGATCCTTCTGCAATTCAAAAACTTATTGAAATAGGTATAACTCCAGTAATTCACGGGGATGTTGTAATGGATAGAAAATTGGGAGCAACTGTAATATCAGGTGATCAGTTAATTAGTTTCATTGCACCCAGAATAGGCGCTTTTAGAGTAGGTCTTGCAACTGATGTTGAAGGTGTTCTGTCAGAAGGAGTTGTTGTCCCAATTATCTCTCGAGCAAACTTAACACAGATCAGTATAAAAGGTTCAGTTAATACAGATGTAACCGGTGGTATGCAGGGTAAAGTGAATGAACTTCTAAAATTAGCTGATTCAGGTGTGACTTCCAACATTTTCCATATTTCACGCATTAGTGACTTCCTTTTCGGGCTCCCTCATGGTGGGACTATTATTAGGAGTGAGTTAAAAAATGGATAAACCGGAGAACCTCACTTCGTCACGAAAGCTTGATCATATACGAATATGCATGAACCAAAATGTTGAGACTGATGGAGCTGGATTTTCTGACGTCTTCCTTGTCCATAATGCATTGCCCGAATGTAACATGGATAATATAAAACTTTCAACAAGGTTTCTGGGTCATAAAATTGAGAGCCCTCTTTTCATAGCAGCAATGACTGGTGGACACCCCGGGACAATTGAAGTAAATAGGAGGCTTGCACGGGCTGCCGAAAAATTCGGGCTTGGAATTGGCGTTGGTTCACAGAGAGCCGCTCTGGAAGATCCCTCTCTTGAAAACACATTTTCTGTTGTCCGTGATGAGGCCCCGGATGCATTTGTGGTCGCAAATATTGGAATAGTCCAGTTGCGAGACCATGGTCTGAAGTGGGCTGAGCGTGCAATAGAGATGATAGATGCTGATGCAATAGCAATTCACCTGAACTTTCTCCAGGAGGCAGTGCAACCTGAAGGGGACCATGATGGGTCCGGTTTAGTTGATGCTCTGACAGATCTGACTTCGTCAATTGATTTACCAGTAATCATGAAGGAAACCGGTTCTGGTATCTCATATGAGACTGCAAAACGAGGTCTTGGGGCCGGAGTTTCAGCAATAGAGACTGGTGGATTTGGTGGAACATCCTGGGCTGTGATAGAACGCGAACGGGCAAAGGAGCGAAAAAGTTTAGGAGACGATGTACGGATACTCCTTGGTGAAACTTTCTCAGATTGGGGAATTCCAACTGTAATGAGTCTTCTCGAAATTGCTCCATTAAATTGTCCACTGATTTCAACCGGTGGACTACGTAGTGGTCTTGACATTGCAAAATCCGTCGCTATGGGTGCCTCACTATGTGGCATGGCACTTCCATTGCTGCGAAGCGCCGTAAAGAGCGAATCAGCTCTTGAAGATAAAATCTTACAAATAAATAAAGAATTAAAGGTCGCAATGTTCCTGACCGGGTCTGAATCCATCAATAAACTGAAGAGCGCCCGAACAATTCTCACGGGTAAGACCCTTGAACTGACCAAAAGAAAAAAGGAGGAATAACAATGGATATTGAAGTATTTGCGGTGGGCGGTTACGACGAAGTGGGTCGGAATATGACTGCAGTCCGCTGTGGAAAAGAGATAGTAATATTCGATATGGGCCTGCGTCTCGATCAGATAATGATGAATGAGGATGTAGAGGTCGAGAACATGCATTCGCTTGATCTTATCCAGATAGCGGCTATACCGGATGATACGAGTATGAATACTCTTGAAGGAACGGTTAAAGCAATAGTATGCTCTCATGGACATCTTGATCATATCGGTGCAGTCCCAAAACTTGCACACAGGTACAATGCTCCCATCATCAGTACTCCCTACACTACTGAATTAATAAGGCAGCAAATAGCTTCTGAGCAGAAGTTTGGTGTAAACAACAAATTATTTGCATTAAAGCCAGGTCAAAAATATACTCTTTCCCAATACCTGACAATTGAATTCATCCGGATGCAGCATAGCATAATTGATACGGCGATGGTCGCACTTCATACGCCAAGAGGGGCAATTATCTATGCCTGCGACTTTAAACTTGACCGTACACCTGTAATCGGTGACCCCCCGGACTTTTCCCGCCTCCGTCAGATTGGAAAGGAGGGAGTTCTCGGGGTAATTGTTGAAAGTACTAATATTCATCTGATGGGTCGTTGTCCAAGTGAAAGAATAGCACGAAGTCTTGTACGTGATACTATCACTTCATATGAGGATGATAAAAATTCTATAGTTGTCAGTTCTTTTTCTTCTCACATTGCAAGAATCAAGACAATAGCAGAATGTGCTCACGAAATAGGAAGAAAACCAATTTTACTTGGAAGGTCAATGGAACGATATGCATCAGCCGCCGAACAGATGAAACTTGTTAGTTTTCCTGATACTACAAGCATGTTTGGTAACCGTAGAACGGTTGACCGGATCCTCAGACGTCTTATGAAAGGAGGAAAGGATAAATATCTCCCTATTGTTACTGGTCATCAGGGGGAACCAGGGTCCATTCTGACCCGGATAGCTGCATGTGACACACCTTTCAAAGTTGAGAAGGGGGATAAAATAATGTTTAGTGCAAGAGTCATTCCAAACCCTACCAATATAGGAAACAGGTACCTTCTTGAGAAACGGTTGATGATGTCTGGTGCGAGGATCTTTGAAGACCTGCATGTGAGCGGTCATGCATATCGTGAAGATCATTATGAATTTATCGGTATTCTTCAGCCACAGCATATAATTCCGGCGCATGGGAATGTGAACCTTACATCAGGCTATGTGGGATTTGCAAAAGAACTAGGGTACACTTTTGACAATGATCTCCACATGATGTCAAACGGACACAGGATTATTTTAAAATAGAGGGTTTCACAATGGAATTGCAGGAATACCTTCTAATAAATGCAGAAATGATTGACAGGGTAATTGAGAGCACTTATGGATGTTTATCTGGTGAACTTGGAAAAGCAAGCGCACATCTTCTCCTTGCCGGAGGAAAACACCTTCGACCTGCTCTTTTCTCTCTTTCCGCAGACGCTTGTGTGAAAGGGAGTTCGAAATCCCTTGTCCCTGCAGCTCTGGCTCTTGATCTCACTCATACTTTCACTCTTATTCATGACGATATCATGGATGGAGATTCGTCAAGGCGTGGTGTCCCGACAGTTCATACGAAGTGGGACGAGTCAACGGCAATTCTTGCCGGAGATGTGTTATATTCCCGTGCGTATGAATCTATTTGCTGCGCAACAGCTTCTGAAGAATCGAAGGTACGTGCAATCTCAATGCTTGCACGTACATGTGTTGAAATTTGTGAAGGCCAGTTTCTTGATATGTCATTTGAGAAAATGGCAGATGTAACCGAAAGTGAGTACCTGGAAATGATTCGAAAAAAGACCGGAGTTCTATACGCAGCCGCTGCAGGGATGGGAGCTATACTTTCAGGTGGAAAAAAAGAATATTCTGATAGTCTTTACAATTATGGAATCAACATTGGAATGGCTTTCCAGATACAGGATGATTTAATTGACCTTGTCATCCCGGCTGAAGTTAGTGGTAAAGACCGGGCCTCCGATATAAGGGAGGGAAAAAAGACAATAATTGCGATTAAAGCGCTAAAAGCCGGATTTGATCTCAGACAATACAAACGTAATCTTAGTGAATCCGAGATAGATTCTGTTATTGAAAAATTAAATTCTCTCAATGTTTTAGAGGAAGTAAAAACGGTATCACAGGACCTTGTTGATGAAGGTATAAAACTTCTTGATATTCTCCCTGACTCAATGGAAAAGCGGCTGATTATCGGGATCGGTAATTACTTTATCAACCGGGGGCATTAAGGGTGACAGATGAAGAAATTTCAGAGCAGGTTCTCTGGATTGCTCTTGAAAATGCCAAAAAACATTCGGGACCTCCGAACAAGGGAGCGGTTCTGGGTGCAGTTTTGGCAATGCATCCGGACCTGAAACCGAAAGCAAAAGAAATATCGTCTTTGGTCTCTCTCTCCTTAAAAACAGTTGAATTAATGGATGAATCCGAGAAAAATGAAAAACTGGGTTACCTGGATAATAAATTTTCCAAAAACAGGATAAGCAAAAGCGTTAAGGAAAAGGAAAGAAGACTGCCTCAGTTACCATTTTCAGAAAAAGGGGTAGTAATGCGATTTGCGCCAAACCCGAGCGGTCCACTTCACCTTGGGCATGCAAGGGCTGCTCTCCTCAATGATGAATATGTGAGGGAGTATGGTGGGAAGTATATATTAAGAATTGAGGATACTGATCCCAAAAGGGTTGACCCGGATGCATACAGGACAGTACTGGAAGATATTGACTGGCTGGGTCTCCAGATAACTGATGTAGTCTATCAAAGCTCTCGTCTGTCCCTTTACTACGAAAATGCAAGACAATTGATAGAGATTGGCGGTGCTTATGCATGCACATGCGACAATGAGGAATTCCGCTTACTGAAAGGTCGAAAAGAAGTCTGTCCATGTCGAAGTCAGAGTGAGAAAGAAACGCTTGATCTCTGGGATAAAATGGAGGAGGGATTTTTTAAGGAGGGAGAGATATCTCTTCGTTTAAGAACTCAGATTGACCATCCAGATCCGGCAATGCGTGATTTCCCACTCTTTCGGATTCTTAATTCACCCTCGCATCCCAGGGTAGAAGCACATCTCTATCCACTCATGAATTTCTCTGTTTCAGTTGATGATCATTACCTAGGGGTTACACATGTAATCAGGGGAAAGGACCATATTGCAAATACCTGCAGGCAAAAATTTATTTTCGATTATTTTGGGTGGCAAATCCCCTATTACCGTCATTATGGGCGAATGGGAATTGAGGGGGTTGTCCTCTCAACGTCTGACATAAGGAAGGGAATTAATGAAGGGCGGTATACGGACTGGGATGATATAAGGCTTGGAACTTTAAGAGCCCTTGGCAGGAGAGGAATAACTCCCGCTGCAGTCAGAAGGGCAGTTCTCGAGATTGGAATCGGTGAGACCGATATACAATTTTCATGGGAAAATCTTTTTGCAAAGAATAAAGAGATTATCGACCCGGTATCCCACCGTTATTTTTTTGTACCTGACCCTGTTGCAGTTAAAATATCAGGTACAAAGCCAACAATAGCTAAAGCAAGCCTCCAACCTTCGGACCCGTTACAGGGAAGCAGGAATATTGCATTTCACGATACAGTCTATATTCCATCAGTAGAATTGAACAGGAAAATTGAATATTTACGGCTCAAAGACCTTTTTAATATCCTGATAAAAATTGAAGATGGAACCATCTCGGCAGAATATGCAGGGAACTCCCTTGAAGAAGCACGATCAAAAAAAGCACCGATTATTCAGTGGCTTCCATATGAAGAAAATGTGCCCTGCACCCTCCTTACTCCTGAAGGTGTTGTGAAAGGTCTTTGTGAGCAGGGAGTGTTAAATGAAACAGGCAAAGAGGTCCAGTTCGAACGTGTTGGATTTGTAAAAATTGATAAATTTGACAAAGGTGAGATAACAGCTTACTTCACCCATCGCTGAACCTTTTTCGTGCGATATTTAACAAATAATGAGGAAAGAATGCATTGTTTTTCTCTCTATTTGACTATCATGAATTATTTCAGTCAATTGTTTTTTTCTCTATGTTTAATTGTAAAAAAGAACGTTGCCCCTTCATTAATAACGGATTCTGCCCATACCAATCCACCATGACGGGAAATAATTCGTTTTACAATTGCAAGACCCACGCCTGTTCCAGTGAAATCGTCCTGACTATGAAGCCTGGAAAAGACAAGGAAAAGTTTTTTAACATTTGCCATATCAAACCCAGCACCATTATCTTTTACAAAGTACACAGGTAAACCGTTTTTCTGTGTAGATCCAATAATTACTTTAGGTTTCTCTACTTTATTTGAAAATTTCAAAGCATTTGAAAGCAGATTTTCGATAACCTGGCCAATTAGTAACGGGTCACCATAACAGGGCGGAAGTTCCTCAATTGTCACAATAGACCGTATATCAGGGTACTGGTTTGATAAAAGTTCGACTTTGTCCTCAACTACCTGATTAAGGTTGACCGTCTCTCTTTTTAGTTCATACCTGCCAATTCTTGAAAATTGAAGAATATTATCTATAAGTATCTCCATTCTTTTTACGTTTTCAAAAATACGCATAAGGCTATGAAGACCGTCTTCTTTAAGGCACTCTTTGTAGTCTTCTTCAATTATCCTCGCAAATCCATCTATAACCCTTATTGGTGCTCTGAGATCATGCGATATTGAGTAACTAAAAGATTCAAGTTCACTGTTCATAGTTTCAAGTTCTTCTGTACGTTTTTTAACCCTTGATTCAAGTTCTATATTCATTGATAATATTTGCTCTTCGCTTTTCTTCAGTTTCTCTTTTTGCTCTTCAAGTTTTTCGATGTTCTTCTTGAAATGTGAGACCATATTGTTAATGCTTTTACTTAACTGGTGAAATTCATAGGAATTTGTCTGTGAAATATAGTGATCAAGGTCTCCGTTTGAGATCTGGGTTATATCATTCACAATTGTATTAATCGGCTTTACTACTCTTTTTGTGACATAAAGAACAATTCCGACCGAGAATAATATTGCAAGTATGCATATAATTAAATAGAGGAAAAAGTGTTCATTTTGTATTTTCTTAATTTTTGCAACATCATAAGTGATAACCGCTACCTCACTTGCATCGCTTCCAACCTTCTCGTCACTTAAGTCGATATAAAGATATTTGAATAGTTTCTGACCATCAGGGCTTATTTCTTCAGTAATTTTTTTGTCATGGGAAAAAGTTATTACTTTTTGTGAAATAGAAGGATCAGAAACATTCATCTGACTTTGCCCTTCGACTTTATTCCCAAAGATATTGAATAGTTCGATATCACGGATATATGGATTTAGTAACTTAATGTCATCTATTATTTTTGAATTGTTCTTTGCAAACCTGCTTCTGTCAGGTATAAATTTTTCTGGTATAAGCCCAAGTTCAAGGATATATTTGTGGTCCGGGGTAGGCATGTATCCAAATTTTCTCAGGTTTCCGGATAGTACCTCACTGGAGATTCTATCTGGGAAGAAGCCCTGCGTCCCTCTGATATTATCGAGATAAGATGCAAATTCAGGAGCAATTTTCCTGAAATCCAAATTTAATTCTGGTGTATATGTAGCAAATTCAATTGCATCCGAAGAATTAATAATATAAAGGTCTATTTTGTCATTCATCTGTTTTTTTAATGCCACCAGATCAATCTTATCTGGTGAACCATTACTTTTATTGTAAGCATCCATAAATAACGGAAATTCGTCCCCAAGTTCAGAATTTAGTGAACTATCATATAGTTTTAGTCCGGCGTCCATCAGTTGAAGAGATTCTACCAGATTATATTCTGATGAAAGTTTTTGGTTATTTATTCCTTCACTCAATAAGATAGAAGTCTGCAGGTAGCTAATGACAATAATACTCGTAATTATTATGAATAAAACTATGAAGATCCATTTAATAAGTTCATGAGAAAAAGGGGGTCTGATCGGAGTTGATCTCAACCGGAACTTCATATTTATTTGTATAATTTTAACTTTTTAATATCTTTTGAATTAGCTGAATATTTTGTTCAGATAATATTATTTGTATAATTGTGGTTGACTATACCACAATGTATAAAAGATAGTTATGCATGATATCTCATATATTAATTATTTTAATTGAAGTGTTACCAGAAACTGGCTTTTCATGTTCAATTGAAGAGGGATGAGATTTCATGTATTTAAAAAAGATATTATTGCTAGTGATATGTTCTGTTGTCGTTTGTATAGTATGCAGTGCCAACCCGGTTGGTTTTAGACAGGGCGGGGTGCCATCTGGAGTCTCTACTCAATTATTTTTGAGTGATTCTGGTTCCCAACTTAATGATCATCATATCTTGAAAAATCTTAATGCAGCTACACCTACTAAAACCACAAGAGTCACTCATACTCCCAAAGTTTCAGTGACTTCAGGTTCAGCAGACAATCCGTATTGGGGAATAATGCTTGTTGCCCAGTTTATGTCAGCAAATAAAAGCGAAATTGCAGATATCAGGTTCAACATAACAATTACAATACCGGTTATAACAAATATACCTAATACAACAAAAAAAGTAGCAACAAAAACAACATCGAAAATAACTGTCAAACAAAGTGTTAAAGTGGTAAATGTAACCCCTGCCGTGAATGTAACTCGAACATTAATTATTTCTCCATGAAGACGAATCAAATCATCCCGGCAAATCAAAGTGTTAGCTGGATAAAATTAATTTAGGCACCATGAAGAAGGATTGGCTGGATAAAAAACGCGTTTCTTTTTGTTTTTTACTCTTCATCCTTTTTTTTCCAATAATAGCCGGTGCTGTTAGTCCAATACAGGCGAGTTTTTCGTTCAGGCCTATAAGAGGTGATGCACCCCTGACTGTTTACTTTTCAGGGACTTCAAATGCCAATATTGAAAGTTGGATTTGGGAATTTGGTGATGGTACATCTCTTGATCAAATGAAACCTTCTCATAATTATACCCGTCCCGGGTCATATAGAGTGAAGCTTACTGTGAGTAATAAGGAGGGTAGTTATACTGCATACTCAAAACAGCTAATCACAGTATATGGTAAAGGAAACCAGTCATATATGGCATTACCTGAGAACTCAAACATAGAAAATAATCTCTGGTTTGAATCAGGAATTGAATTTTTAAAGATAGGTGATTATTCTAGTGCCAACCGATGTTTTACATCATTAATAAACTTAGAATTAAAAAACGACTCTGCATATTACTACGAGGGAGAGTCACTTTACGGATTAAAAGAGTACAGTAAAGCATTAAAGGCGTATGAGAAAGCCCTTACATTGAATCCCACAAATGCCAGTTACCTGTTTGCAATAGGAAAAGTTGAGAATTCTCTTGGCCAATATAAGGACGCAATAAAATCATTTGAAAAAGCCCTGAAAATTAATTCATCATTAATAGATGCATATGCAGGTCTTGCTGATGCAAAGATGAACTCAGGTGACATGGAAAATGCGATATTAAGTTATAGGTATGCAATTAATTTATCTCCGGATAACCCTGTTTACTGGATGAATTATGCAATGTCTTTGTATAAAAGTGGCCAATACAACCCTGCCCTGCCCTGGTTTGAGAAAGTTGTCAATGTTTCACCTGATAACGAAGAAGCTTTTTTATTTCTTGGAAATAATAAATACAGGCTCAATGATTATAATGGCTCAATAGACGCCTATTCCAGAGCAATTCTATTAAACCCAGGAAACAAACTGAACTGGCAATACAAGGGTAGAAGTCTTTTCACTCTTGGACAATATGACGAAGCTCTGTTTTGTTTTGAGAAAGCATTGGAAATTGATAAAAGGGATGCAATTCTCTGGCAACTGAAAGCAGATGCACTCTATAAATTAGGTCGTTTAACGGAAGCACGTGATAGTATTGATCGCTCCCTCGTGTTACAGCCGGAAAATCCTTTTGCATGGAAAGATAAGTCATTAATTGAGACAGAAATTGTGAAATAAGGTTAAATTCAGGAGCCAGAACCGCTATCAGAACCGCCTGAACTGTCATCATTTCTTTTGTTTGGATCAAGAGTCCGGTATACCACAGGAGCTTTAAGAAATACCATCGATATAGCGTGGGTATTACTGATTTCTTTTTTGGCTGTAACTGGCATAGGGACTGCGTTTAATAGATATTGACCAGATATGAACGTAACATTGTTCGTATTCCATAGGTAATTCCAGGTGCCGTCCTGTCCGACATCTGTTTGGATAAATGAATCTGGTAGATTGCTATCAACGAGAATGGAAAAGTTTTGCAGGTTTAATCTGGATTCAGGCAGAGAATTACCTGTAACATATAGATATGTTTTTTTACTTACCGTATTTTTCCCTGTAATCTGGATAGGATCGCCCACATTAAAAACATTGTCTCTTCCAGTCGAAATAGTGATGGAGCCATTAAGGTTTAACAACTGCTCAGTGGGTGTTGCAATTATATGTTGTGTTTCGATAGGTGAGGATCGGTTTGAGGCGGATGAAGGAGAAGTATTTAGTGAATTGATTCTATCCTGGGAAATAGTTCGGCCTGGCAAGGTACTGTAAATTGCAAATGAAGCGATAGATATGATAAGGATTATAAAAACTATCCATAGCCGTTTATTGTAAAAAAATAAATATTTCGTTTGCTCACTCTTTTGTTTCTTACTCAAGTCAGTTTTGTTGTCGACTATAACTTGACTCATCTCTCCGTTAAGATGTTTTTTAATGTTCCTGATAAGTTGTGGAAAGAATTGATCGGGTGAACCTTTAAACGCATCAAACCATTGGGAAGTTGCGCAATAATATTCAAGACTTTTTGAAGGTTCGATATCCTCTATCCGGATAGGTATGAGGATCAAATCTTTTTTAACCGCTCTCTCTACCTCGCGGATAACATGTTTTGATTTATTTGAATTACTTGATAGAAGTAAGAGCATCATTTTGCTGTTATCTATCCCGTGGATTATCTCTCCTGCGTAGTCTTTTCCTGGACTTATATCTCTAGGTGCGATAAAAACTAAAAATCCTGATTTTTCGAGTAGATCACAGAGATTAAAGGCAATATCTTTGTCGACAGAGGCGTAACTAATGAAGATTTTTAACTTATTTTCTTCAACATCACCAGTATTCATTCATAATCACTTCTTTTCAAAGAAAAGATGGCAGTGACAATTTCCCTCTTTTTTTATCTCATCACGGTGAAAAGCACACGGACAGATAATCTCTTTATCCTGTTCTTTATCACCGCTTCGCAACCGACAAGGACAATATTGCTCGCCATACTTTACTTTATTACGCAAAAGTCCTTTTATTACAATTTCCAAACGTTCAGGATCCGGATTAAGGATATAACCATTATTAGTTGCATATTCCCCGGCCCAGTTTAAAATTTCTTTTCTTCGTTCAGACTCTGAAATATCGTCAGTCATTTTAATGTTTCCTTATTTTTTGCTATTCTCGATATGGTCCCGCATCGAAGTAAAGATTTTTATTCCCTCGTTTGAACCAAGAAGAAGTTCTGATGCCCTTTCTGGATGTGGCATCATGGCTAGGACATTTCCAGAATCTGATAAAACGCCGGTAATCCCGTGCAATGAACCATTTGGGTTAGAAGAATTTCCATTATCTCCATTTTCATCACAAAAAGTAAATACAACATTTTCTTTTTCACTAAATCCAGAACCCTTCACCTCATCAACAAGAAATCTCCCTTCTTTATGGGCTATTGGTAGTGATATCACTTCTCCTGCGTTAAAATTTTTAGTGAAAGGTGATTTATTGTTTTTTACTTTAAGAGATACCCGTTTGCATATAAAAAGGTTTGAAATGTTTGTTGTAAATGTCCCAGGGACAAGACCAGACTCTGCACATATTTGTGCACCGTTACATATACCCAGTACGAGTTTTCCTTTTTTCGCATGGTCTATAATATCATTCATAATTGGTGTCCTTGCTGCAATTGCCCCGGCTCTTAGATAATCTCCATATGAAAATCCACCCGGAAGAATTATTGCATCATAATCACGATTAAGGCGTTCTTTATACCAAATAAGGTCGGTCTCTATGTTGAGTAGATCACTCAATACATAATGAGTATCCCGGTCACAGTTGCTCCCACCGAACTGGATGACCGCAAATCTCATCTTATTACCTCAATAGAATAATTATGAATAACCGGATTCGCCAGGAGCTTTTTACACATAAGGTCAGCCTGGATAGTTGCATCCTCAGTTGTGTCTGCTTCTATCTTAAAAGTAAACAGGCGTGCTGTATGGAATCCCGACGCCTTAAAACCGAGATTATCCAAGGCTTTTTCAATGGTTATTGCTTCCGGATCAAGCATACCTGTTTTTAATTCTACTTTAATTTTTGCAGTGTATTCCATGAACTTTCACTCATCTGTGATTATTCTTTGCGCAACTATATGGTAAGTAGTCATAACATCCCCTTTTTCAAATCTGTATACATCCTTGTCAAGAGACTTACGTGTTCCTTCTTCCCATATTCTCATTGAATCCATACTAATCTCATCACCAACTGTCAGTTTATCGTAGCACCATCCAAATTCAAGTTTAAAATCGACCAGGGTCAGATTGCATTTTTCGAGATGACTCTTCAATACTGAGTTGACATGATGTGCTATCTTTTTTATCAGGGTCAACTCTTCAGATGTGATGATATCAAGTGCAATTATTAATTCATCATTAAGCATCGGGTCATGGAGACTGTCATCCTTATAATCGATAACAATTATCGGAGGATGGAAGGGTTTACCCTCAGTAAATGGATAATTTCTCACAACAGAACCTGCAGCAACATTTCTTACAATAATTTCAAGCGGGAGCATTTTCAACTCTTTTACGCGCATGAGTCCATTGTCTTCCATCTTCAGGAAATGTGTATCTATCCCGTTTCTTTCAAGTAACCGGAAAATAAAAGCTGATACCTTTGCATTTATACTGCCTTTTCCTTGGAGTTCATCCTTTTTGCCTCCATCAAAAGCAGTAATATCATCTCTGAATTCAATCAGGTACTCATGGTCAGTTTCAGATCTGTAAACTGACTTTGCCTTTCCACTGTACAGGGGGGCTTTTTCTGTCATTTTACTTCCTGCTCGTTAATTAGTTTCGCATTCAGCTCTTTTATTAGTGGTGCGATTAAAGGTGAGAACCAACCTTTTTCTATGTATCTTGGATAAATACATAACCTCTCTTGCAATTTCACTGGGGCTATTGCATTCAGCAATTCAATCTCGGTTGGCCAGGGATGTTCAGGATTGATATGGTCTGAGGTAAATGGCGATATTCCACCAAGATCATTCGCTCCACATTCTATCAGGACTTTTGGGTCAAAAAGATTCGGGGCCACCTGCACTGCAACATCCTGGGGCAGGATATCGCGTGCAAGCTGAATCGTGTCACACATTATCTCCCTTTCAGGGCCGGTTCTATCTTGCATCCCGGTTCTTTCTTTCGGACAGAAGTTCTGAATAATTACCTCCTGGATATGGTTGTATTTACGGTGAAGATTTGCTATCTCAAGAAGCGATTGAATTCTGTCATCCCTTGTTTCTCCTATTCCTACAAGTATACCGGTTGTAAAAGGAATTCTCAATTGACCCGCCTCTTCTATCATCCTTAAACGGATTTTTGGATTTTTTCCAGGAGAATCCGTATGCGCTGGTATATCTGCAGTCGTCTCAAGCATGAGCCCCATGCTTGCATTGTAGGGTTTTAATTTCTCCATCTCTGTATAAGTGATGACTCCTGCATTTGTATGAGGAAGTATTCCATATCTTATACTTTCTTTTGAAAGTTCGATGCAGAAATCAAGAATTGACTGGAACCCGAGTCCTGAAAGTAGGTTAAGAAATCCAGGAACTTCCTCCGGATGTTCTCCAAAAGTAAAAAGGGCTTCAGTACAGGACCTCTCTTTACCTAGTTCAAGGAGTCTTCTTACTTCTTCCTTGGATAAAAGGCACCCCTCCTGTATACCTGTCCGAAATGAACAGTAGTGACAGTTGTTTCGACAAACAGTTGTGAGCGGAATAAAGAGATTTCGTGAAAAAGTGACTCTCTTTCTATCCATTATATAGAAATTTTACAGGTTCAGACAAAAAAGGTTCTTGCATTATATCAAAACCAAAGAATGTCATTAAAGAAACGAAGCAATTTTAAGAGAACCCAGCGCATTTTCATGCGATGTCAGTTAAAGCGGTTATCCCTTGGAAACCCGCGAATCCTAAGACCCGCCTTTCAAATTGTATGGGGAGGGAAGAACGCGAGGTTTTTGCGCGCTGTATGCTTGAAGATGTTATTGAAGTTATCGTCTCTGCAGGTTGTGCCCCCTTCCTGCTCTCAACACATGAATTTGCCTACCCTGATTGTCCATTGGTCATCGATACGAGAGACCTTAATGCCGCTCTGAATTCATACCTTGAAAAAAACAAAGAACCATTGCTGATAATTATGGCAGACCTCCCACTTGCAGGGCGCGAGGGAATAATACAGTTAATCACAAGCGATACAGATATCAGCATCGTTCCAGGACGTGGTGGGGGTACGAATGCCCTATTTATCAATCCTGGGAATAAATTCCGTGTGAATTACTATGGTTCTAGTTTTCTAAAACACATCGAAGCAGCGAAAAATGCAGGTCTCTCAATAAAAATAATTGATAGTTTTTTACTCCATACAGATATTGATGAAGAGGAAGACCTTGTTGAACTTTTCATTCATGGTAACGGAAAAAGCAAGGAATTCCTTAAAAATCGAGGTTTCACTTTAAATTCAGAACATGGCCGGGTTGGTCTCAGGAGAACTTAAGTGAATAAGGTTAAAAAAGCCCTGCTAAAGATCGGGTCTGAAAGTTCCAATAAATAGGCATTCAGAAGGAAGTATTGTCTCTATACCTGAACTGCGTGTCAATGGAAGTCCAAGTCCCCGTATTAGTGCCACTGGTGTTGATTCTGCGGCCTCACCCATCACAATCTCTGCGGCTGACACAATATTGTCTGCTATTGCACGTTTTGTAACTAATAATTCCCTGTTAAAAAGGTCAAAATTACCACGGTCGTCAATAACTGAATCAATTCCGTAGCAGCCTATAGCTACCCCTGCAGATCCAACTCTTAACGGGTGGGTCCGGCTGTCTCCGACAATAACGGCAATTTGAACTTTAAAAATCTTTTCAAGTTCATTTGCAATACGTTCTGCACTTTTATCCGGGTCTGCAGGTAGAAGCACCACTGATCCAGGAGGTGCATTTGAGTGATCAACACCAGCATTCGGAAGAAGTGTCCCGTTCTTTAAAGAAAGTATGAACCCAGGAATTCCACCAATGACCGAATCGCTTTCATTTAGTACAACCTGAGCAAATTCAGGCTCTATCTTGTATTGCTTTGCAATAATGCAAGCTTCACGTGAGGGTATTACTTTGTCCAGTTCTATAATGTTCCCTTCAACTGTTGCGAGAGGTGACTCGGCAATGACAATAATATCGCCTTGCTCGAGTGTCTTTGCTTCTGAAGACCTGATTGAATCTGCAAGAATTAGAGAAATCTGTGAGCCTTTCGTGAGGAGTGGAGTTTTTATTCCGTATAATCTAAAAAAAGAGTTCATTTTCTCTTACCTGCCGCCTCGAAAACCTTTATACAATCAACTGTTTCAGGTACATCGTGAGTACGAATAATATTGGCACCGCCGTTCAGGATCATCATGGTAAAAGCAAGGCTCCCAGCAAGGCGCCCTTCCGGGGGTCTTCCGGTTATATCTCCTATGAATGATTTTCGTGACAGGGCACCAAGGAGTGGGCGCTTATATTTTTTGAAGACTGAAAAATCAGTACAAATTGAAATGTCAAGTTCCGGGCCTCGTTCATTAGACCAGCGCCCAATTCCTGGGTCCAGAATGTAACTTTCAATTTTATACTGGATACAACGCTCCTCTACAAGCATCAGTGCATACAGGACCTCTTCAAATGATTTTGGATCACCAGGTTCTCTTTTTGCTGCCATAACAACCGGGGACAGACCTGAATCGGCAATCATTCTGGCATAATCAGGGTTTGACAGACCTCCGATATCGTTAATGGCATTAATCTCATAATGAAGTGCGGCCCTAAGTACTTCAGGCCTTGTAGTATCAAGCGATAAAGGGATATCTATGCCCTTAAGTTCTTCCAAAGACCGTTTTACTCTTGAAATTTCTTCATTAACAGGTATTACTGATGTATCTGGGGCTGTGCTGCGTGCGCCAATATCAATAATGTCTGCACCCCCTTCGATCAGTGAAACAGCCATTTTATGAACATTTTTAGGTGGCGCATATGATGGGCGAAAAAAAGATTCAGGGCTGCAATTTATTATACCCATAACTCGAATCGGGTAATTTTCACCAATCAGCAGATTGGAAATTAAACAGGAATGCATGACTGGAGGCCCGATGCAAGCAGAGTGTTTTCAATAAGAGAAAGGATAGTCATTGGGCCTACACCTCCCGGAACTGGTGTTAGGGCACCCGCTTTTTTTGAGACACTATCAAATTCCACATCGCCATGCACTTTCCCCTCTATTCTTGTAATCCCCACATCAATAACTACAGTCCCTTCTTTTATCATACTACCTTTCAAAAAATCAGCCTTACCAACAGCACTTACAATAAGATCTGCGTTCATTAATTTTTGTTCAATATTGCGTGTTTTACTGTGACAGATTGTAACAGTTGCATCTGATAGAAGGAGAAGTGCAGACATCGGTCTTCCAACATCTGTGCTACGACCTATTACAACCGCATCCAGGCCGCTAACATTAATATTATAAGTTTTTAGGAGTGTCATAATTCCTTTTGGAGTGCAGGGAATAAATCCGGGATTGCCTGAGATTAATAATCCCTGATTTAATGGATTAAATCCATCAATGTCTTTTTTTGGCTCAACCGAACTGAGAATTACTGATGTTTCAATATGTTGTGGAAGAGGTAGTTGGACAAGAATTCCATTGACTTGTGGATCCTGATTCAGGTCATTAATGACTGAAAGAAGCGAGCTCGTAGTTGTTGACTCCGGGAGGTCAATCCTCGTAGATCTAATCCCGACTTCCTCGCAAGTAGTATGTTTCATTTTAACATAAATCTGCGAACCTGGATCAGATCCAACAAGTACTGTGACCAGATGTGGTTTATATTCAACATCATGAAGCCTGTTTTTAATTATCTGTAACCTTTCAGCTGAAACCCGTTTACCATCAAGCATTATCATAATTATTCAGGGTAGAGCGGAAATTTTTTTGAAAATTCAGTTACTTCTGTTTTAATTCGGTTAATTTCAAAATTATTATTCACGTCCCTTAAAACTGTGGTAATCCATTCTCCAATTATAGGCATATCTTGCTCTTTCATGCCCCGAGTTGTTATGGTAGGTGTCCCGATTCGAAGTCCGCTTGTTACAAAAGGACTTCTCTGTTCATTTGGGATTGTATTTTTATTCACTGTAATCCCTGCTTTTCCAAGGGCAATCTCGGCTTCAAGTCCTGTTAAACCTAAAGATGAAAGGTCAAGAAGCATAAGGTGATTGTCTGTACCTCCCGATATCAACCGAATTTCATTTTCTATGAGACATTCGGCAAGAGCTTTTGAATTTTTAACTATCTGGATATTATAATCCCTGAATGACGGTTTTTGTGCTTCTTTGAAACAGACGGCCTTAGCAGCGATGATATGCATAAGTGGTCCCCCCTGCATGCCTGGAAAAACCTGTTTATCAATGTTCTGCGCATCTTCTTTTCTACAAAGTATCGCTCCACCCCTTGGGCCGCGTAGGGTTTTGTGAGTTGTGGTAGTAGTAAAGTCTACGATATTTACCGGAGACTGATGGACTCCGGTAGCACAAAGTCCGGCAATGTGAGCAATATCTGCAACAACTCTTGCACCTACACCCTCGGCAATCTCCTGAAATGCTTTAAAATCAATATTTCGTGGATAGGCGCTTGCGCCACAAACAATTACCTTAGGTCTGGATTTTCGCGCAATCTCTTCAATAACTCCATAATCAAGGGTCTCAGTTTTCAGGTCGACTCCATAGTGAGTGACGTTAAAGAGACGGCCACTAAAATTAACAGGAGAACCGTGGGACAGGTGACCTCCCTGAGCCAAGCTCATACTAAGGAGGGGGTCGCGAACGTTCATACAGCCGAAGTATACTGCCATGTTTGCCTGTGTTCCGGAGTGTGGCTGAACATTTGAATGTTCTGATCCAAAAAGAGAATTCAGGCGCTCCCGGGCAAGGTTTTCGGCCATATCATGAAATTCACACCCCCCATAATATCTCTTGCCAGGATAGCCCTCAGCATATTTATTAGTCATTATTGACCCCATTGCTTCGAGAACAGCCCGTGAAACGAGGTTTTCTGATGCGATGAGCTCAAGTCCGTTTAGTTGTCGTAATCGCTCCTTTTCTATTATATCTGCGATTTCACTATCTGTGTCCCCAAGGTAAGACATGGATAGAAAGGTCGACTTTCAAGGGTAATACTCTTTCCAGAATAAAAAAAAGGAATATCTCTCTCACCAATCACAAGAAATATAGGATACTATCGGCAATATTCTCTAATCAATAAGGATTTTTTACACATATAGAAAATTTAGGTTATCACGGTAAATGAGGTTTGAAAATGCTTGAAGATACAGGAGAAAAAATTGAGAATCCTGAGCGCATTAATGTGCTTGAAAGAAGGATAAGAGACCTTGAGGCACTGGTAAAGGGGCTTACAGATGAGATGCTTGATCTAAAATCCATTACCCGCAGACTTTCCAAGACCTATGATGACCGGGGACCATATATTGTAAGAGATCGAACGGTCCCTGAAAGACCAGAGACCGTTATCCTCCCAAAACTCAATCAAAAACCACAAACACAACCGCAAACCCCTGGAGATATTGAAACCGAAAAAAAAGAAGAAAAACAAGAGATGGCAATGATTATGGGTCCCAATGGTACTCTTCATCCTGAGGAGCGAAAACCTAACTCAGATTATATCATAGCTTCAGCAAAATATCATAAAAAAAGTGAAGAGGGTAGACGCGAGAAAGTGGGATCTGAAAAAAAATCCATGTTAATAATTGCAGAAGAGGACGATTTGAAAGAAAAAGGGAATTAGGAGCCGCAACTTTTGCATATCACAGAACTTGAGATTGAGAACTTCAAGTCTTTTGTGAAGAAGGTTAAAATACCTTTTTTCAATGGTTTTACTGTTATATCCGGGCCAAATGGGTCAGGGAAAAGTAACATTATAGATAGTCTGCTGTTTGTTCTCGCTTTATCCGGTTCAAGGACTCTCAGGGCTGAAAAATTAACCGATCTAATTAACCTGAATTCAGGGAAAAATGCAGCTGAAGTATCTGTAACTTTTTCAGACGGGACCAAAATCCGAAGGCGGATCAAAAAGACTCATGCAGGATATTACAGTTACAATTATCTTAATGAGCGCTACTGCAAACAGAGTGAAATTACCGAGCACCTTGCACGGAATGGGATCAGGCCGCATGGATATAATATTGTGATGCAGGGGGATATCACACGCATAATAGAGATGAGTGACCTTGAAAGGCGACGTGTCATTGATGAAATTGCAGGTGTTGCAGAATTTGATGAAAAACGTGACCAGGCCTTGTCAGAGCTGGAAATAGTTCGAGAGAGAATTGAGAGGGAAGAATTGCTACTCTCTGAACTCGAGTCACGAAAACGTGAACTGGAAGTTGAACGTGATCAGGCTTTAAAATACAAGCAGTTACAGGAGAGACTTGCTGTTCTTGAATCCTGTAAAATAGCAGCAGAACTCAGGGAAAAAGAAAATGAGTTCTCTTTACTTTTAAAACTAAAGGGAGAGAAAGAAGAGGAACTTCGAGTACTTATCGCTGACAAGGGGATAGAAGAGAATGAAACCGAGTACCTTAAAGGTGACTTAAAAGAGCTGGATTCAGAGATCTCAAGGAAGAGCGGAGAAGAATATTTACGGATAATTTCTTCGTTAGAGGAATCCAAGTCAGAAATTAAATTATGTGAGAGGACCATTTCTAGCCTCAAGAAGGAAAAAGAAGCACTATTTTCTGAAAAAAATCAGGTTTATCTTGACATAAAGCGTGCAGAACAACGTGTAAATGAATCTTCTGAACAGATAAGAACACTCTCGATAGACCGTGCGAACCTGGCGATGGAGGTAGCTGCACTCAGAGCCCATCGCGAAAAAATCGAAAAAGAGATTTCAAACCTTGGTAAAGAAGATGAATTGCGTAAAAATGAGTTATTCATAGCCCTTGGTGAAATTGAGTCCAAAAAGAATGAGAGAGCAGTAAAAATTCGTGAACAGGATATCGAGATAGAAAAGAGCAGGATGCGAACATCTGCAAATGAAAGGCTCGAAGTCTCAAAATACAAGATTGGAGAAGATGTGAATGAACGTAAAAGTCTCATTTCCACAATTGAAAGTAGTATTAGTGCACTTGAAAGTGAAAAAGAGTCAATTATTCCAAAATTTCATGAAAGTGAGAGAGAAGTTTATAAGAAGAAAGCTGAACTTGAAGACTTGAGGCGGGAATATAGGCAAATCGATCAGAAATATCATAGAATTGAAGCCCAGCAGCAGATTAGAGGAGAGACCTTTGGAAGAGCACTCGAATATGTACTTGGGATGGATGGAGTTTATGGAACCATATCACAATTGGGAAAAGTTCCGCCAGAATTTGGAATAGCATTAAATATCGCAGCTGGAGGGAAACTAAACCACGTTGTCTGCACTGATGACAGAGTTGCATCTGAAGCGATAGTAAGTTTAAAAGAGAGTCGTCTTGGCAGAGTTACGTTTCTCCCTTTAAATAAAATGAACCCGCCTCCACTTACACCAATTTTGAAACCAGGTGCAATAGATTATGCTGTAAATCTTATTGAATTCAGAAATGAATTCAGGGATGCATTCAGGGTAGTGTTTGGGCAGACTGTTATTTTTGATACCCTCGCAAATGCAAGGTTGCAAATAGGTCAGTTCAGGATGGTGACTCTTGATGGAGAACTTCTTGAAAGGAGCGGTGCAATGACAGGGGGGTCCATTAAAAAGGGTATTTCTGGATTTGGGGTATCGGTTGAAGATGATTTAATTAAGGTAAGATCTGAACTTGAAACTTTTGCGAGAAATATTCAAGAAAAGGAATCTTCATTTACCCAGATTGATCTTCAGGTTCAAAATATGCGGATACGAATTGCAGAGATCGATCAAAAACTGCAGGGCGACAAAATTCTTCTGAATGATTATCTTGGGCACCTGGCATCGCTTGAGGAAGAACAAAGATCAATAGAGGAGCAACTTGTCTCTATTATCACTGAGGGACAAAACGGAGCAGTGAACCTTGTTTCCCTTGAGAAAATTATCAATAAGTTCAATAAGGAGATAGAAGAAAAAGCCCGAAAAATCTCTAACATTCAAAAATCTCTTGAAGAAACAGGCATCCCGGAACTAACTGAAAGACATGAGAATATACGAAAAGAGATGGATGACGCAGAACGGAGGCAGCGAAAGAAAGAATCCGACATCAATGACAACCAGAATGAACGTCTTCATTTCCAGAGCAGAATAAAAGAGATGGAACGGGAGCAAAAAAGGATTGAAGACCAGATAACTAACATAGACATTGAAAGTGAAAGACTCATTGTTCAGATAAAAAATCATGAACAGGTCATTATCTCTCTTGAAGAGAGACAGCAGGCTTTTTCGAAGGAACTCTCTCATCTTAGGGAAAAACGTGGAGCAATTGTTCAGGATATTGAAACTCATGAAAGGCATCTTATCGAAATTGATTCATTGAAGGAAAGAATTCTCATCCAGGTCAGTATGCTCGATGAAAGGAGGGACGTCCTCCTTACTGAAATTTCCAAACTGAATGAAGCAGCGCATGGTGTTGAAACAGACCTTTCAATAACTGAAATTGAGAGTGAGATTGTAGAGGTATTAAGTTTAATAAAAAGACTGGGAAATGTCAATATGCGTGCGATTGAGGACTTTTCGCGTGTAGTTGAAAAGATTGGAGAAAGGGCGAACAAGAAGGACATCCTCTCAAGAGAACGCGCAGGTATCATTAACCGGATAGATACTTTCGAGAAAATGAAATTAGAAGCATTTAATAGTGCATTTAATGCTATAGATTTAAATTTTCGGAAAATATTTGCAAGGCTCACAAACGGGACTGGAAACCTTCTGCTCGAAAACAAAGATGACCCTTTTTCCGGAGGTCTCTCTTTTGGAGTCCAGCCCCGTGACAAGAAAGTTCATCTGCTGAGCTCTTTGAGCGGAGGAGAAAAATCTCTTGTTACGCTTGCTTTTATTTTTGCGATTCAACAGCATCTGCCAGCGCCGTTCTATGCATTTGACGAAGTGGATATGTCTCTAGATGGAACGAATGTTGAAAATATCGCGCAGATGATATATGAACTAGCAGGAGAATCACAATTTATCATCGTTTCTCTTCGGAAACCTATGATTGAGAAGGCTTTGAATATTGTCGGAGTGACACTCAAGAGCGATAAAAGTACATTAGTTACAGGGGTTAGATCCAATGCCTGAAGACCCAGTAGAGATACTTGTCAGGATGGCTGAAAAAAATGAGATTGATCCATGGAATATTGATATTGTCGAGGTTACAGACCGATTTTTAGAGGAGCTTGGAAACAGAAGTGAACTTGATCTCAGGTTATCAGGCCGTACACTTTTTTATGCGGCAACTCTACTACGAATCAAATCAGATTATCTTGAAGAGATAGCCTGGGGGATAGCAGACGACGAAACACCTTTTGAAGAAGAGATCTTTCAAAAAAATTTCTCATCTGAGTCCGGGGATCCGATTGATCAGTTTGAACATGAAATCTCGCGCAGGCTTGAGAGAAAAAGAATGCGAAACCGGCCTTTCACTCTCCAGGAACTAATCCTTGAATTGCGATTTGCAGAGCGGGAGGAAAGAAGGAATAAAAGAAAGGAATTTTCAGACTTTCCTGACTATTGTAATACTGATGATATTATTGGAATTGCTCATGATGAAGGATACCGGGACTTAGCATTACTTCTTCACTCTTTTTGCGTATCCAAGTCCAATGAATCTGAAACTTTGACTCTTAGCATGCTTGTAAAAGAACTAGGATGGTCAAGAGTTGATGTGTATATCCCTCTTCTTTTTCTAATGCACGAGAATATGGTTGAAATCTGGCAGGAAAAGTTTTATTCGGATCTTTATATAAATCTATCCGAAATCAATTTGAATATTTCAGAAAGTATGCGCAATGTTGATATAGAAGCCTGACCAACATTATAACCTCGCGTTCAGCTAGGTGGCCTTTAAGGTCGCTTAAACTGCTGGAAAAAGCGAATTCGTTTGTTATGACAGTTCTTTTTGGAAACTGCATTATGCGCATCTAAAAACCAAAGAAACAAAACTGTTATATACAAAGGAAACAAATATGTAAAACCCAATCTAACTTCAATGCAATATGCAGATAAGAAGTAAACAATGTTTGTTGGAACGTAACACAGCAACTATTATATACGATTGGGACAAACATATAAGATCCCAAACCAAGTAAGAAATTACTATGTTTATTCTGACTGAATAAATGTTAAATGGGGAGGGTGAAAATAAATATAACCCCTGTGGTGGAGAACCAAAACGGGCCGTCTCGAACGGTATTGGTTCTGACGTTGATACTGGTAATGCGGAAATTTGTTCAATAACCGCTAATTCCGATAAGTCTTGTGTGCATCAAATTCTGGTTGATCCTGCCAGAGGCCACTGCTATCGGGGTTCGATTAAGCCATGCGAGTCGAGAGGTGAAAGACCTCGGCATACTGCTCAGTAACACGTGGATAACCTAACCTAAGGTGGGGAATAACCCCGGGAAACTGGGGATAATACCCCATAGGCAATGGATGCTGGAATGCTCTGTAGCTAAAAGGTCCGCCGCCTTAGGATGGGTCTGCGGCCGATTAGGTTGTTGTTGGGGTAAAGGCCCAACAAGCCTGTAATCGGTACGGGTTGTGAGAGCAAGAGCCCGGAGATGGATTCTGAGACATGAATCCAGGCCCTACGGGGCGCAGCAGGCGCGAAAACTTTACAATGCGAGAAATCGTGATAAGGGAACCCCGAGTGCCCGTAAAGTCGGGCTGTTCTGATGTGTAAAAAGCATCAGGAGAAAGGGCCGGGCAAGACCGGTGCCAGCCGCCGCGGTAATACCGGCGGCTCGAGTGGTGGCCACTATTACTGGGCTTAAAGCGTTCGTAGCTGGAGTGTTAAGTCTCTTGGGAAATCTACCGGCTTAACCGATAGGCGTTCAAGAGATACT
>Ga0209083_1000217_pt1 | contig 91546 bp, 157 predicted proteins | sample AM7aDNAmetaG_FD_184132 | JGI IMG/M metagenome (GOLD analysis project Ga0209083, IMG submission 184132) | Freshwater microbial communities from Finland to study Microbial Dark Matter (Phase II) - AM7a DNA metaG (SPAdes) (version 3) | ecosystem: Environmental > Aquatic > Freshwater > Lake ...
AGTAATTTTTATACACGAAGTGATAATTTTGATATTGATAGAAATAAAAAAAATATAAGAAGCATCGGCAAAATATGTGTGTGTGGAAATACAATAAAAAGCGATTCGATGATGTGTGTTAAATGTAATAATATTTCGCAAAGAAAAGTTGAAAGACCAGAACACTCGATTTTAATTAAAGAAGTTAGTGAGATTGGATTTTTAGCTACTGGGCGAAAATATGGGGTTAGTGATAACTCAATTAGAAAATGGATTAAAAAAGGATAGGTTGAGCAACTGGCTGGCTCGGAACTCTGTAAAAGTTTTGTCTTTATTGACCTTGGGGGTTCAAATCCCTCCCTATCCACAAAATGCTGGGTCAAAAACAAGTAGGGTCTGCTAACCTGAACGGAGTATGATATGCAATCTTTAAAGATCAGGATAGCAGTTCTGGTTGGCGAAGTTTTTTCTGTGGTGTAGAGGTAGCACGGCTGGCGGATGAGTCAGCAGGGATAAGTTCGAATCTTGTTAGAAATCGATGGGGTTGAAGGCGATCAATAGGTCAACCAACGGATAATACCGTAAACCTTAAAGATGAAATCGTTACCATGGATAGAACGAAAGTAATAACGAAGATCAGATATTTTATGTTAGGGTGCCTGAGCGGTCCAAAGGAAATGTTTGCAAAACATTAAAATCGGGGGTTCGAATCCCTTCCCTAACTCCAGAATGAAGACATGGGTTCAAATCCCACTGTAGGCTTTCCAAAAAAGAACCATAGCACACACGAGGTGTAAGGTATAGCCTATATAGTTTAGATGGGAGAACGTCAATCTTATTAAGTGGTATTTTTTATTAATAGGAGTCTTCGTGAAAGTCGGTCAGAAATTCAAGGCAAAGCATCACAAGAGGATGTGGAAAAAGCTAAAGGAATAAGTGGAAAAGCATTTACAGTAAGTGTTATTTCTGTTGTTATCGTATTACTTGGTTTAATAATCAATTTGGCATTTCATTTCATTAAGTAAATCAAATTAAAATCCAGATGAAAACGTGGGTTCGAATCCCACTTGGTGGGGCTCCAAAAAAGAAACCCCCGCCTGTCGTTTAGTGGTTCAGGACATCATCATATGCTGTGTTACGCAAGCGGTCAAAGCAGTATCTCTTTCAAGGATATCCTTAATTGGTTCAGGGGTTCAAATCCCCTACACAGTACAATGCCCCTCTTAGCTCAGTCGGTTCAGAGCGTCTGGTTTAGACCCAGAACTTAACATTTTTAGTGAAGGTACCAATAAATCTTGTACAGGGTTTATTGGAAGAATAGTTAAATCTGCAAGGTAGATGACCCTGAATGTCTTACTAATAGTACTTAATGTAAGAAGATATGGTGTAGTCGAGGAGTCCAAGGTTCGAATCCTTGAGGGGGGACAAAATGGTGCGTTAGCTTAGTGGTTAGAGTAGCCCCACGTTCAGGGGTTGGCGGGAGTTCGAATCTTTCACGCACCGCTGTTTGATTTTAATAAGAAGAATGCTTTCTTAATGGATACAACATGTGAAGGAACCGACCGTTGGTCGAAAGATTAAAATCAAACGATTTTTTAATATATATTGTATGAAAATTAAACGGTTTAACGAAATATCAGTTGGGCAGCCATGGGATAGTCAAGCGCACAGAGAATTTTCAATTGATATGAGTGTTGTAAAGGCTCACGATAGCACACCAAATTATTTATCAATTATTAGAAGTATGATTAGAAAGGGTGAAGGTAAAGTTTGGGTGAATAATATTGAAGGTAATACAGCACACATTAGATCGTGGCAGTTTGATATTCTTGGTGATGCAACGGTTCCAGTTGAAGCATTAAAAGGTTTTAGTATGAAATCATGGACTACTAATAACGTAGCAAAAAAATTTGATATGTAACTATCCTTTATAAATTTTTATCATGTATGGTGGTATGTTACCTTTAATTCTAAACCCATGACCATATAAAGCACTATCCCCAAGAGAATTACCACAATCAATATTACTGTGCAATCTTTTGTTTCTTAGTTGATCAGCATCTGGTTTTAAATGGTATATTGGTGCATCGATTTCATACACTGTAATTTTGTTGTATGGATATGACATTTCGCCAAATGTTTTAGCCATTGATGGAAAGAGTGACAAATATGTAAATCCTGGTTGGCTTTGCAAACTTTTTTTGGTTGATTCTTTGGTTTTCATCAACCCCTGATTCATTATATCATGTTCATCAGATGTTCCATGGTAAAGTTTAAGGCAAGCAAATTTGTTAGCTCTAAGGAATTTATTCACAGCTTCAATATCTTTAGGTGTTGGGTCTTTGTAGAGCAAAGTTTTAAATGGCTCAGTTGTCATTGGATCAATAACCTTTGGGGTAAATGAAGTGGCAACTGGTGATATTTTGTGCCCGATGTAGGAATTTTCGAATAGCTCAAATTTTGTGATCATAAGCTATATATAATTTTTTATTTTTTATATATAGGCTATGAAGTATTTGAAAACTTTTTTAGAATCAGCCGATAGTCCAGACCTTGTTGGAAGATTTTCACCAGCGGAAATGCGGACCGCAGCCACAAATGATGACCAATTTGCTGAAAAGTCAATGAGACCATTTGTTAAAGGCTGGTATGCTGGTAAAGCTGGTAAAGCATCCTCAGATTTGGAAGATATGATGAATGATAATCGATGGGGTACTATGGGAAGCAAATACGGAATATCTGATTATTTTTACAAAAATCTTTTATCTAAAGTCCCAGAATTTGAAGGATGTAAATTAAGAGTCGATGATAATAAAGAAGATGGCAAAATTGGTTTTTATGTTGGTAAAAAACACCGAATTATAGGGACAAAATATGAAGCAGCATTAGAAATTTGGGTTCATTTTCATACAAAATATATTAAAGTATTCAACTATGAAAAAGGAAAAATAAAACTTCTTTTTTCTTGTGGAACAAACGATGCTATTGAAGGCTCAATTAATAGGGCTGATACACAAGATGAAGATAAATTATTCGATAAGATTTTGACTGATATTTTAAAAGATCATCCTGACAAAAAATACTCAACATCATTACAGGTCTATGGTAAAAATTTAAATAAGGATTCATTCTTAAAAAAATTGCCACAAGTCAGAAAGGACTTCAAATATTTTGAAAATTACGTTATTCCTCAGGCAATATTTGAATTTCAGGAACATCTTTATTTGAATAATTTTCCAAGGTTTTTTGAATTAATAATGCATAGTGATGATAAATCGTATGATGATATATCACCAAGAATTCTTGCAAAATATAAAAATCAAATACCACAAAAAATTAAGGTTGGAGTAAGTTCCGCCAGATTCGATTTATGAGAATAGTAAAATTTAATGAGAAATTGTCAACTGCTGAAGTTGAGTTTGCGGAAAGTTTCAAAGGTTCTTTGAGCGGTGATATTACTGATTATATTTTAACAGTGTATAAAGAAACCAAATTACCGAAAGAAGAAATAAATGACATTTTTAATTCAAAATATATTGAAAAATATTTAAGTGTTGATCAGGATATTCAAAAACTCGAAAAACAAATAGAAAATCTTACTAAGAATAAAGATTACTATGAACTTGATGCCACCTCTGAAGCAGTTTATTTATTACAGGAAAAATTAATCTTCAAAGATTTCGCAAGTTTATATCGTTTGTATATGGATCGTAGAGGTAGTGGTGGGTTTGATCCTGATAATGATGAAGAATAGGTCGAATCTGCGTGAAGAAAGATAAGTTTTTAAACGTTTATCAATTTCTTCACGATATTTTTCTAATATTCTTGGGTGAAGGTCATAAAGTGAATATGATAAAGAAATTCAAAATATTTGAAAATCGTGATCGGTCTGAAGAAGTCCTATTAGGTCAAATTGTATTTAAATTTGATGAATTGAGAACTACTGGATTTTTTAATTGATCATATTATTCGCAAGTTTGATTTGAATTGGTACAATTGCTTAAAAACAAAGGATTCCCCAAAAATAGAATATGGTGATTATATATATTATGATGGGTTTGTTAATCCTAAAGTAATCAAAAATGTTGAAGCAACCTTTCAGGGTGTTAAGTTCAAAAGATTGAACGTTAATCTTAAGAGTAGCTTTAATTATACATTTCAAGATGATGAAGGATATTACATAAGCAAGGACGTAAATATTCCAATATCAATGTTAAAAAGTTATTGGGATTCATTTCAAATGTATAAGATCGATGTCACCAATTATTTTAATTATCAAAAGTTCGATCTTTAATCAGTTACTTATGGCGAGGTAGTTCAGAGGCAGAACAGTTGAATCATAATCAACAAGTCGGGATTTCGAAATTCCCTCTCGCTACAAATTAGAAAGTTCATATCAAATATAATAAAAAAATTAAAATTGAATAAATGCAGAACGGCAGTATGCGGTTGTGTGCAGCGGGGATCGTGACCCTAACCGTCAACAGTTCGACTCTGAACGGGCATGGTTAGCAATATCACAACTTTACTCAGTTTTTTCATGGGCTCTTAGTATAATTGGTTAGTATAGGTCCCTGATAAGGATCAGACCTTGGATCATTCCCAAGAGAGCCTACTTCCCAAATCCAGATGTATCCGCTCACTCTTATAAGGTGTAGAAACGGTAATTGGTCACATGAAGGTTCGATGCCTTCCATCTGGACAAATGGTCGGTTAGGATAATAGGTGAGTCTGCATGCCTTATAAGCAAGCGATGGGGGTTCAAAGCCCTCACCGACTACAAAGAAACACAGGTTGTTGGTTTACAATTATTATAAAATTTTTCATTCATACTTTTATTATATTGAAAAGAAATATAATCATTTTCTTCACAGTATTTTTCTAATGATTCTTTTTTGGGTATAATTGTTTTATAATAATAATCCCATTTCCTTTGTAAATCTTTATTAGATATTATTGTCTTACATTCAACAATATAAATTCCTTGTGTTGTTGTTATTTTGAAATCTGGGTTATATTTTTTGGTTATACCATCAATTACAAAATTTATTAAAAAATTACATCTTTCTATATTTAAAACTACAAAATTTTTCTCAAAGTAATTCAAACAACTATATTCAACTTTAGAATCACATCTTATTAATTTATCCTTGTATTTATAGCGGCATTTTATACTTTTTAATTTTGGTTTAAATATGCCATCTTTTATTTTATTGCTCACAAGTTTAGATAAATTTTCTTTTATTTCTTTTGTCATTGAACCTTTTGATGCACAACTAACACTACAATATTTTTGTTTATTTCTTCTTACCCATTTAGATTTGTATTCTTTATGACAGTATTCACAATTTTTTTCAACATATTTTGGATTTGTGTTTTTTATAGTCTTTATTTTAATTTTTTTATTTTCAAATCTTTTTTTAGATGCACAACTAACACTACAAAATTTCCTATGCCTGACACTCCATTTTAATTCAAATTCTGAATTACAATATAGACACACTTTTTTAATTGTATCTGGTAAGCCTTTTTTTAAAGTGATTCTAATTTTATTTTTTGTTTTTTCTGGCATTTTTTTATTTTTATTAGTTTTTGATGCAGAACAAGACATCGAACAAAAAGTATTCCTTCTTTTATCATATTCAATTATATTTGAACAATTTAAACATAATTTTGGTTTTTTATTATAAATATCTATTCTATTTTTTTTAAGAACTTTTATTTTCTCTAAAGATTTTTGGTTAGCCTTTTTATTATTTTCGAAAATTTTACCAGATTTATAATAATCCGAATTTTTAATACTTGCCATCGTTTTTTAGTTTATATATAAAATAAAAAAAGTCGTATTTATTCAACTCGAACTCAAATTTTCAATTTATAGGCACAAAAAGGATATATAGCTCAGTTGCGTTAGAGCGCATCGCTGATACCGATGAGGTCGTAGGTTCAAGTCCTACTATATCCACATATTCCTCCTTAGCTCAGTTGGTAGAGCAGCAGTCTGTTAAACTGCGGGCCGCTGGATCGTGACCAGCAGGGGGAGCAATTAAAGATCAAATTTTTTACCAGTGGTTTGGCTTTTAATATCTTTAAGTAATTGGATGATTTCAGGTGTAGGATCGTGGATTACAATTTTTCGGAAGTCTGGAATTTTGGCACCCATCGGTGCGCCATTATAATCGAAGTTCACCCAGACCCCGTCTCTATCATCACTTTGAATTTTTGTGATCACTTTTTTTATATTTGGAGTTTTGGTTGAATCATAGAACGAGATCGTTCTACCTACAATTAGTTTATTCAGATATTCCATAAAACGTTTGAAGTCGTAGGTATCTTCTTTGGAATGCCCGAATAATTTTCTTAGATCGGATATATGGAAGTAGGTTCCAGTGTCTGATGGTCGTTTAAAGTCTTCGAATATTGTGATCATACAGTATATATTATTTTTAAATTCAGAATGTTTGTCTGTGATTGGGTGCACCACGCAGATAATAAATGGAAAAATGTGGTTAGAGCCCACCGTTCTGAGCGTGGCGTAGCTGAAGTCCAAGAAAGAGTGTAGGTGATAGTGACAAATGTGGGTTAGACTCCCACCGCATACGCTATTTAAAGATCAAATCTTTTAGTTATCAAATTTCGATTATAATTTTCAATTGCTTTTTTTGCTGCACGAATATCGGGCCCACGATAAAGGACTTTAAGTGGATTATCAGTGACTTCGGTATAAACTCCTGTTGGGAGTCGATACATTTTCCATTTTCTTTTTGTAGCTTTTGTATTTAGATCAAAAACATCAGCAGAAGTTATTATCCCGTAACCATTATCATAGGTTTTTGTTATTTTTACAATTAGTAGATCACCATCATCACAAAGTAAAGAGAAATAATCGCCTTCAGCAAAAGATGCTATTTTGGATATATCTGACATATAATTTTCAAACTTTTTGATCATATTCTATATATAAAAAAGAAATTGAGAAAATGCCAACAGGAACGTAACCAACAACGGGCTTGAACCGTGAAACATCAACTGGCATTTTCTCACCTATAAGGGATTATAGTTTAATGCACCTATAACGGGATTCCAAAAAAGATGAAAGGGGTGTAGGTAGAATTCTGGGGCGCATAACCCAGCGATATGGGTTCGAGTCCCATTGCTCCCGCAAATGAAAAAGCCAATCTTTCGATTGGCTTTTTCTAAAATTTAGTTAGTTTTGTAATACCCAGAAGTCATAAGCAAGACCTTTGGTGAAGTAAGTGTATGGTAAATAAAAATATCCATGATCACCCCAGCTTGCGCCCCAAGAATTTCGGCACACAAACCATTTCTTATCATCATTATAACCGATTATAAGGACAGCATGACCACCTAAAAGTTGTTCACTTTTTTTTGGTAGTGGAACTTTGCCAGTTTTTGCTACTGCGGCTGATTCAAATGATTCATAAACATCCATCCCAGTTAAAACTGGTTTTTGTTGAAGAACCAAAACTTGTTTAATTTGATCCTGAGTTGCTACTGAAATATATGATTTTATTTTATATTTCAAAGCATTTGTAACGGCAGCGTTTGTTGGGGTAACAGCAAATTTTGTGATATCATATGGGAAATAAGACTCTTCACAGATACCATAAGTTTGCATTGCTTTACCAATGTCCCTCATTTGTGCTCCACCGTCTTGAGAAATGTCACCTTCAATCTTTCTTTCTTCGAAATATTGAAAAAGACGAGAAAGATTAACTGTTAATTTATTTAGCATCACTCGTGCAGCAACACCAGCGTTAGCAGTGCAGCTACCCAATTGTCCTTGGTCATATACAAGTGGGCATTGTGCAATTAGAGTGAATATTTTGGGTATTGTAATTTTAACTGAAGGGTGTATATCTAACACGGATTTTAATTGAAGGTCCCTTTCATCTGGGGTTTGCTTCTTTAAATTATATATGTGGTTTGCCATAGTTTTTTTTTTTATTGTATATATTAATTTACCTTTGTACAAAATGTGAATTTATGAGCCCAGATGCATATATGAAATATCAAATTGAACAGCTTCATAAGCTGTTTCGTGAGATTGGTATTGATCAGTATACTCACGGTATGCCACCAATGGGGGAAGAGGATATGGGTCCTCACTACAATTCATATGTATTTAAGGCACCTCTTGCTGAAAATAGAAAAGTAAATGGTAAAATGTGCTATCTTCGAGGAGATTTTAGAATTCATCTTAACAGTGATACAAATTATATCACTGGTGTATATTTCTGTCATGTTTGGTTTCCTAATGGTCGAACCGATGAAATTAGGTCTAAAGATATTATGGGTGTAAAAAAGTTCATTGAAAAATATGAGCACGTATTCAATCCAAAGATTAAAATTCAAAAACGTTTTGATTTATAACGTTATTTTTTCTTTAGAAGTTCAATCTCTTCTTTTAAAAGATTCATAATAATAGTATCATTTTTTAATTGTAAATGATTTAGGCTATCATTGATTTTAATAGCTTTGTTGTTTTCATCTGCCATCTTATTTGTTGCTTGCATTATATTCCTATTTTCTCCAAAGTAATCAACAGCAAATAACCCACCAATAATAAGCACAACAAATAGAATAAATAATAATATATTATCTTGAATATTTTTCATTCGAGGTTTTATTTGTATATAGTAATTTTTGAAAGTTCAAATGTACAGTTAGTCAAGAGGTCGAAGACATCAGACTGTTAATCTGACGCAGCGAAAGCTCCACCATAGGTTCAAATCCTATACTGTACGCCATTAAATGCACCGTTATCCGAGTGGTCGAAGGAATCAGGTTGTTACCCTGCCGAGCTACGGCTCCACGTGAGTTCGAATCTTACACGGTGCGCATAAGTGTTTTTCACGAAAAGTGGTTAATTTTAACCACTTTTCACGAGAAATAAGCATTTTTCACAAAATTAGGATTGAAGGATACACACAGCAACTAAAAAAACTTGACTGTCAATCAAACAACACGTATCCTGTTCTTAAAAAATTGAGGATAAAGAATACCTACAGCAATTAAAAAACTTGTCTGCAAAACAAACCAATGCGTATTCTGTTTCTCTTTTTTTATTTTAATATATATGTTCATGAAGTATATTAAAATGTTTGAAGAAATGAAATCGTGGGATATTGCTAAGTATTTCGAAGAGTTGAGAGATGCGATGACTGCTGGCAAATTGGATAAAGTAAATAGTATTATTTTTGAAGCCCCTGACGTTGTTTTTTGGCAAGATAATGATAATAGTGCTGGATGGACAGCTCTTATGTGGGGGGTGGCTGACCACACTGACACAAAAGTTGACATAATCAAAGTCTTAATTAATGCTGGGTCTAATGTTAATGCTACTGATAATTTTGGATGCACTGCTTTAATTCATGCCGCAACTATTGATTTAGATAGATCAACTGATAAACATCAAGCCTTAGGACAAACTAAAGAAATTCTTAAATTGTTATTAGATTCTGGTGCTAATCCATATATTAAAGATTTTGAACCAGATGAGGATGAAAAATATTATGTAAATTATACAGGCGGAGAGGATTGGTATGATCATGCGACTCCAGATATTAAACAATGGATTGAAGAAAATTGCCCAGAGTTTTGGGCAAAGAAGAGACGTGAATTGGCTCAGAAAAGGTTTGATTTATAATCGTAAAAATTATTTATATGTTGCATTATGCAAGCGGTTAAAGCAGTAAGGCTCTCAACCTTACCCCTTTACAGGGTTCGTGGGTTCAAATCCCACATGCAATACTGAGATTAAAGAAAACTTACAGCAATTCACAAAAATTTGACTCTTAATCAAACCAATCAGTTTTCTGTTCTCAAATGCTCCCATCGTCTAATGGTTAGGACATCAGGTTTTCATCCTGAAGATTTGCGGGTTCGAGCCCCGCTGGGAGTACTTAGATAAAAACCATTATTGAACTTTTATTCTGATAAATGGAAAAAAGGAAGAAATATGAAATTCAGAACATATTTATAACTACAAATCAAATCGTTGTTGGGTTTTTTGTCGTTCTATTTCTGTTAGAACATTTTTTGCAAAAGCACGAAGCTCATCATAAATGAATAATACTGTAGTGTCGTCAAGGGCGTATGCCATTTCAGAACCATCAGAATTTGTAATTCCATCAAAATATACTACCCAAAGCAGACTTCGATCTTTATCCTTATTAAAAAATGCTTTATTGTTTTTTTCTAAATCTATTTTTGAAACAATACCATGTTGCTCAATACTATCTGATCGTCTCAAATGAATTTCTTTATTCAGAAGTAATGATCGTAGAAATTTTTCTTCTTTATATGAATCCCAATCTTTTTTTGATGTTATATAATCAAACACATCACAAATATTTACGGTGTATTTATGTTTTTTATATTCTTCAAATAGTTTAATATGTATCATAGATCAAATCTATTTTCTGTTTTACGTTTTCTTATTTCGTTGAACACTTTCTTTGCTTCTTCAGAAATTTCATCATAAACACCAATTTTAGTGGTTAGCCCTATAACTGCGGATGTTGTTTTTGTACCAAAGTAAAAATAATAAACGTCAATTTGTGGATGTTTAATGTTGGTAAGAATTTTTTCTACAGATAAATATACTCCGCTTGAAAGAAGCCTAATCTTTTTACCTATCAAATTTTTTTCTATAAAATCTTCTGACCAATATAGATGATGAAGTGGGCTCACATCAAAATATGAATCTAATTCCCCAATGGTAAATAAAAATTTTGGGGAGCCAATATCTAAATTATCTAAATCTTCAAATAATTTCAAATATCTCATAGATCAAATCTTTTTTGAATGTTAATGTTGGCAATTATCTTTCTTAAATCGTTTGGAATTTCGTCATAAATATCTATTGTATTTTCTCTATTCGGATAGACCCACGAATCATCTTCCATTAGAAAGTAGTATGCGAATTTATCATTTTGAATCCTAACATCAATATTAATTACATCTTTAGGTTTAAGGGTGATATTGTTCACCAATATAGTTTTATGAAGTAGAGTTTTTCTTAAGAATATTGTTATAAGATCAATAGCATCCCATTCCATATCTGGCACTATTTCATTCCATTCTGGTGATACGACACCACGCTTATATTTGGTTGATGTAAAAAATGATTCTATATCTCCAATATTAATTGAATATTTTGGTGTAGTGTCTTCAAATAACTTCAAATATTTCATAGATCAAATCTTTTTCCTATAAATGTTGCTGATAAGTTTTTCATATATGGCTGGTTATATAGTTTATCAAAACTCCCAATGACTTTAAATCTATCGATTTCTGTTAATGATTTTTTCACTAATTCTTTCTCCTGAATTGGTATTAAATAAGAAACATCATCATTTGCAAAAGTTCTTTTTAAATATTTTTCTAACTCATTTCTATTTTCTACAGATAAAGATTTTTTTGATATTCTATATGTTTCTAAAAAAATTCCGTCTAAATTTATTATGAGTGCTTGCTGGTGTGACCAATTTTTCATACTTGTATAATAAGTAAACCTGATATTATCGAGATTAAGTAACCAATAATTTATTTCTATGGTTTTTTGTAATTCATAGAATATTTTTTTCAAAGGTTCCATATCATAGCTTTCAAATAATTTCAAATATTTCATAGGTCGAATCTTTCTTGAGTTTTTATTTTTTCAATATCTTCCAGTATTCTTTTTGATTTAACTGGAATATCATCATAAATATTAATTTTGGTTGCTTCTCCTATATCAGTTTTTAAATTAAATGATTTTCTATCATTTTTAAAATATACAGTAAATACCAGAGAATATCCAAAGCTTTTATTTGCGGTAATATCTTTAACCGTGTATTCATATTGACTAATATTATCATTGATTATATCCACTTTTTTTCCGATGAGTGTTTTCTTTAAAAATTCCAGTGCATCAATTTTGGATTTGGTCCATATAAAATCATTTGTTTTGGTATCATCTGATATTTTATTATAAAAATATTCTCCTATATCATAAAGTTTAAATGAGTGCAGTGGCTTCACATTTTCAAACAATTTCAAATATTTCATAGATCAAATCTTTTTTGTGTATTCATCTTTTTAATTTTGAGAAGTACTTTTTTGGATTCTTCTGGAATTTCATCATATACTTGTACAGTTCCAGTTGGATTTAAGTATGGAAATATTTTCTTATTATCTATCATATTGATGCCACATATTTTAAATTGATAAAACTGAGCTTCTATCGCTGCTTCTTGATTAGTATAATTAATAGTTTTAACTCTAACCATAGGGGTAATAAATTTAACTTTTAGCCTGTTGCCGATCAAAGTCGTTCTTAAGAATTTTAAAATTTCATTAGCATCATTGAAATATTCAATAACATCTTCCATTTTGAATATGTATAATGGAGATAAATTTATATCGTTTTCAAACAATTTCAAATATTTCATACGTTATTATTTTTTAAAGGTCGAACCTACTCCCTATTTTATTGCTTTTTATTTCTTTGAATATTTTTACAAGTTCTGGATCATCTGGGTAATCAACCGTAATTATAGATTTAGATTCGACAGCATATGGCATACCACTAATAAAGTAGAAAGTATATTCATATGCTATCCAAGGAACGTTAAATCTGACATTTTCAACGTCTATATTGGTTAGTTTGGCTCTAATTTCTGTTTCATTTCTTTTTGAAGAATATTTAACTTCTTTATTTAGCAATAGCTTATTCAATATATATTTGGCATTACCAATATCTATATTATGTTTTTTAAAATATTCTTCCAAATCACCAAATTTGAAGATCAACTTATTAACATTTTCAAACAATTTCAAATATTTCATATCGATATATATAAAATATCAAAATAAAAAATGCCTCACTATTGGCCCAGTTTTCGAAACTGGAGACGCATAACGGATGAAAATGTGGGTTCGAATCCCTCGTGAGGTACAAATAAATGCGCTCGTAGCTCAATTGGATAAGAGTTTAGGTTTGCGAAATCTAAAGATGTGAGTTCAAGTCTCACCGAGCGTACAAATCAACTTCCAAGATTTTTTTTTCCATTTTCTTTTTTTTTATCCATTTTACTGTTATATTTGCAGTAAATCTAAAAGTATAAAATATGAAAACTATCAAAACCTCTAATAAAATATATTGGGCTCCATCTGATTTTTTGGAAGTGCTAAATAAGTTGAATTCGTCTCCAACATCCTCATTAACTGCCAACAATAAATCAACCGATGGATTAAATATTGATGAAATTACAGGTAAGAAAATCATGATTCTTCATCGTTGTGTTAAAGAGGGGTCTAATACAACATTGAGATTAAAAGAAATAGCAGACAATATATTATCAGGAAAATGGGATCGTCACCCATTTCGTCAACGACCATTCACTTGGAAAGATTCGAGGCAAATTCCATTTATTACAACTCTTTTAAAAAATTGCATTAAAAGTAGTACTAATGGATCAATGGCTATTGCTCCTATCTTTATCACCAAAAACATTGAAGATAAAACTTACGTGGATGACGGATGGCAAAGGAGTAGTACTATACATCGGTTTGTGTATGGAAATCTTGAAATAAAGGGATATGATGCAGCATGGATTATTGGATTTTTCATTTTTCAGTTTATTGAATGTGCCAATAATGAATATCACCCAAACAGAAAATATTTTGTTGATACTCTGAAAAACCTTCATGCTGGGAATTTCAAAAAATTGGTCATTACGTATAAAAATCTTCCAGAATCGGTAAAAAATGAGTTTGATGATTTAGTAATGTCTGTACGTCATTTAATCATTGAGACAAGTACTTATGATTTTGAAACTGGTAAGATAACAATACGTCAGCAAGATTTAACAACAGAAAGCCCATTATGGGAGTGGTTTGTGAATGTTCAATTAGGTCAGGAAGCTATGACTAAGAAAGATGTTATCATGGCAATTCAAAATGATATCAATTATAAAACAATTGATATCAGTTATGATTTATCTACATTCTTTTTCAAAGATTCATATCAAGGACGAATGATAAATCAATCATTAATAGAAGCCTTATTATGTGTAACTGGAAAGGCTGCTATGAATAACACAAAGCAATCAATCGATTATTTGAATAAGAACAGATTTCATGACTCCAAAAGTCCTGAGATGTTATTACTTCAAAAATTAGATTGGAATGTAAGATTGTTTTATAAAAACCATTCAAATAGATTCAACGATTGCAAATTTAAAATGTCGCTAACTGATCTTAAATTTTATTGGTATTTATTATTATCTAATTGGGATAAATTATATTCAACTAACGGTGATGTTAGATTCCCTTTTACTTATAGTAATGAAATAAATAAAAATTATTTCAAATTTTTAGAAGTTTTAAGAGATATATCAGGTATTATCAGTAAAATAAGAAATGTTTATGATTCTAAATTGGGAAAGAAACCGTCCCAAAAAGAAATTAATGAAGTTTATGAATATGCTCTAACAATTGGTGACGATAAATTAAAGATGTTTACTATTACATATTTGACATCCTTGGTTGATTTTGCATCATTAACAAGAAATACTAAAAAGTTTTCAGCTTTTTTAAAAAATGAGGATGTGAAATTAAAAATCGATAAGATTATAGATTGTATTATTGAGCACTATAAATTTAAAAGAATAAATTAATTTCCAAGATGTTCCAATTTGGCTTTTCTTAAAAAAGATTCAAATTCTTTCTTTGTAATTATTTCGCCTTGTGTAAGATAATGATCCCTCATACCTGATGAACCAATACAAACAACAGGGACTTTTATTTCTGATTGAAACCTGAAATTACGAAATTCATTTTCTCTCATTTGATAGTTAATTCCACCTTCAGGCCCCATCTTTTGCCAGCCATCTACCATATCTGGGGTTCTAATAACTATTGCAAGCACCGCCATTCCTTTATAGGTAACACACGTATCTTTACACAATTCATCAAATTTTGAATCAACGGTATTTCTTTGGTACCATCTATCCAGAACAATTCCTTGTGTGATCATATGATCAAATGGCAATCTTTTATTTATTTTCTTAAGATGCTTGATGAGTTTAATTCGAGCGTTATTGTTTAACCCAAGTAATAAATCTGGTGGGTGTTGGTGATAATCATCATTATCCTCATAGATATGCAAACTTAAAAGTTCTGGAAACTTTTCACAAAAACTATAATATTCATTATCTTTGCATTTCCTATTAGGTTCATTTACTTGTACTATCATTTTTCGATTTTGATATAATGTTTTCAGTACTTGATACATTTGATAAAATGGATTTCCTTCTTTCATACAATATATTTAACTTTATCTAAGTTTTTTAATATATAGTATTGTTTTTGATGTAAAGTTAAAAAAATTAAAATTTTTATGAAAAGGCTTGATGAAATAAAAAGGGGGTTAGAAATTCGTAATAAAAGGTTAAATCGGTTAAAAAGTATAAATGCCCCAGATGTTATACTTCAAAACGAATCAAAAATGATTGAAGAATTAACACAAGAACTAAGTAAACAACCAGAAGAAATAGCAAGAAAAAGAAAAGAAAAATTAAACAAATTAAATAAAACAGATGAAAAAACCACCTAAGTTAAAAATGTTTGAATCTTACGTTTATGATATTAAGCCTGATCTGGAGCGCATGAATAGAATGAATATTGAAATTGCGAATACTCAGAAGAAGTTGTATGCTAATAATGAAAAAAATGTTGAATTGATTGTAAAATTGATGGACGTTTTATATAAAGAGTATAATCGTGATAGGAGTCCTGAGGATGAAGAAGAGTTGGTATTTGATAATATTGAAATAAGCACCCCACCGTTATCTCAATCCCAAAATGGAGCATCTAAAAGAGAAATTACATTCTATAAAATTAAAACACAGGATTTAAAAGGTAAGTTTAGTCTTCATCTATCTGATAGCTGGTATATCAGGCATTATGCTGGGGTGAATTGCCACGTGTACTACACAGAAAAAGATATAATCACTGGTATGAATTCAAGAGCTGAGCAGTCTGATGATAGTTTATGGTATATGAGGGGTAAAAATGATGATTTTGAACCAGTCGCATATTTATTAGATGGTATGATCAAAGCATTTCCAGCCGCATGGAAGCAAGTTGGAGTTAATGAAAAAACAAAAAGGTTCGATCTTTAAACTTTCTCGATATTTTTCACTATATTTAACTTAATAGAAACCTTAAGGAAGATTACAAACAAATGGGATTAGATACTTCGCACAATTGCTTTCATGGGGCATACAGTGGGTTTAATAGATTTAGGCGTTGGGTTGCTAAAAATATAGGGTATAGCCTTGATGAATTTGTTGAATTTGGCGGGTTCAAAGACAGTGCAGAACTTGAGGATCATGATTTGTTTCCATTTTTATTTCATTCCGATTGTGAGGGTTATATATCTCCATCAGACTGTAAAAAAATTGCGGATGGTCTTGATGCTATGTTAAAAAAGGTTCCATTGGTGGAGAAGATCGGTGATATGTATTGGGGCGAGAACTTTAGAGACCGAGCAATATGCTTTAGGGATGGTTGTTTAGAAGCCTATAATGCTGGGGAATTTGTAGAATTTCATTAAATGAGAATACTCGATAAATTACAAAAGGTTAAATATAGGGTAATTCTACTATTGCCGCCTTTGATTATTATCATAGTAGTTGCCATTTTACATCAAGGGCTTCAACGTGGTAGTTTTCAAATCATTTTTTTTTTAGTGGAGCCACTTGGCTTTTAGTTGGTGTAGTAATTATATTATGGGCTGATTCTAAATGTTGGAAAGAAAAATTTGATAGGTTAAGTCTTACCCCCAGAGAATATCTTCAACAGGGCAGACGAAAAAAACTTAAAAAATTAAGAAGAGTTTGGCGGTAAGAACACATAAATTTTTTTTATCCGAATAAAAAATGTATCTTTGATATACTTAAACTTTTAAAAATATGATTCTTAAATTAACATTATCCAAAAATACTAAAATCGTACCTTTCAATTATGCTATTCTGATTAGAGGTAAACGCCAAGGGTGGCTTGGAAACCAAGATAGGAATAAAATATCGTTATTTACATTTTCTAATATATTAGGTGGAATATCAACTCCAAATGGATACAATTTTCCAAATGGTGGTGAAATTTATTTCGGTTATCACGATAAAACAGATATTATAAATATTATTTTAGCCATAGTAAAAAATAATAATTTTATTTGTGGCATGAAAATTATAAATTTTATTCCTGTAAATTATAATTCAATAACTACGGATGATTTTATCTGTTTATCCCCAATTCATTTAGCAAAAAAATCAATTGGTTGGAATTCAAAAAATATACCAGTAACATATAAACATCCAGATAGTAATGTAATATTACAGGATACGATGATACGAAAAATGCAAGCTGCTGGTGTTAATAGCAATTATTTTGACATTCAGTTTGATTTATCGGATAATACAAAATATATTAGCTCTATTTCTTATGACGATAAAATAATAAAATATAGTGTTTGCTCACTTATCATAAAGGGTACCTCTCAGCAAAAGGAATTTTGTGTGAATGCGGGTGTTGGAAAATCAACAGGAATGGGATTTGGATGTGTTTTACCTAAATAATTAAAAATTATGTTTGTAGTAGTTTATAAAGGACCGTTTGGATTTATTAAGCCATATGACACTAATCGTGATGATTATATCAAAAGTCAGAATTTTCTTTTACCGTCTGCCGTTAAGGGGATAGAATTATATTTATTTCCAGAACTATTAAAAGATAAGACACATATTCTCAAAAAGATTGTAAGATGTAAAATTAATTTTGATAATATAGTCAAAGATTTGGGAGTAATACAAAGCCCACTTGTTAAAAGAGTAAGTAAAAGGGCTACCGATAAAATGCATAGTTTTATATTAGCTACCAGTTGTATTGAGCGTGGACTTTTACACAATGTTACTGTATATGTCGGGTTTAATAATATGGATGATGCATTAATAGCGTCAAGCAGTCATATTAGAATTAGTGGAAAAGATGAAACTTGTTACCCATCTGGTGACCGAGCTATTGAAATTTCGGATGATGAATTTGATAAAATAAGCGGGTGGGAATTTAAAGAAACAAGTCAGGATGATCCAAATTCTATTTTAGTTGGTAATAATCGATATAAAAACAATGAAAAAATATATGGAAAAATTATCCATACTAAATAATATCAGGGCAAAAGGATTGCCTACAAATACTTCTTTATATCAGCATTTACATGATGCTAAAGAATTTATGAAAATTCTGGTGGAAAATTTAGATTCCACCTTTAATTTTGATTTATCCATATGTATAATAGCTGCTATATTACATGATATTGGAAAGGCTCATCCAGAATTTCAATTTAGGTTGGATAAACCATACAATCCAGATTGGAATCCGTTTAGGCATGAAATATCATCAATCCTATTCATATCGCTTTTTGATAAAAAGAATTGGGATACTATTATAGATATGATCATAGCCCATCATAAATCTATTTATGTAAGAAGCGGCTCAAACATTGGAAGTTTTCACAAAGGAATCTTAACATTACACGACAATTTTGGTGATGATGTTTTTAATATGCATTGTGGAACCAAAGAAATGTGGGATGTGTGGTCAAAGGATGCGTTAGAAATATTATCTCATTTGGGAATATCAGTTAGAAATATATCGTATGATGAAGCCAGACAAAATTATAATTATGTGTTAGATTATTGTCAAAAAATAAAAGATGATAATATTTGTGAAGTATCATATGATAGAGGATTAATGAATGCTGCTGATTATATATCATCACATATTGATCAATCAAGAGGAAAAATAAATGAATTGATTGAAAAAATGTTTGTTGTTCCAGATTTTAGTTTTTATGAAAATCGGAAGAATAAAATGTATCCTTTTTCAATGATGGATATAAATAAAAAAAAGAAAAGAAAGCATACTATTATTATTGGTCCAACAAGTTCAGGAAAGACGGATATGCTCTCCAGATGTTGTAAAAAACGTGTTTTTTATATTCTTCCATTTCAGGCATCTATTAATGCCATGTATAATAGATTTCGGGCTGATCTGAATAACCCAGAAAATAAAAATTTAGCCATATCTTTATTACATGCAAATGCACAAAGTGTCTTAAATAACAATAATGATATATCGAGCCACGTATTAAAAAATAAAATAGGTTGTGGGCTAAAGGTCTTAACACCTTATCAAATTTCAAAAATTCTTATTGGAGGAACAGGTTATGAGCAATTAATTTTAGATTTAGCTGGGCAAGATGTAATTATGGATGAAAATCAATGCTATAATGAAAGATCGAAGCCATTTATTTTAACTTTAGTTAAAGCTCTCGATAAGATTGGTTGCAATATTCATTTTGGTACTGCAACTATGCCTTCGGACTTAAAAAAGAAAATATTGAAGATTTTAGGACGTAACAACGTTGATGTAATAGAATTATCAAGAAAACAAAAAGCTGAATTTGACAGGCATATTGTATATAAAAGAAATTCTTTTGATGATTGTACGGATGCTATTAATGATGCGGTTTTACAAAATAAAAAAGTTTTAGTTGTTGCTAATACAATCGATGAATCTATACGTTTATATAAAATATTGAAAAGTAGATATTCAGATAAAAATAAGGTTCTTTTACACAGCCGATTTAAGCGAAAAAATCGAAATTATAAAGAAACGTTATTGTTCGATAAATCTTTTTTAGCGAATGGCTGTATAGTTGTTTCAACTCAAGTTGTGGAAGTAAGCTTGGATATAGATTTTGACGTTCTTTTTACTTATTGCTGTCCCTTGGATAGTTTACTACAGCGAATGGGTAGAATAAACAGAAGGCGTGGATTTAACAAAATTTGCCCAGTTTATGTCATAAATGTGTATGATACTCCAGCAAAAGAAATGGTTGGTGGGTATAAATTTGAAACAATTTCAAAAACTTATGATATATTAGAAGATAGCTGTATCATGAGGGAAGTCAATATTCAAAAAATGCTTGATTCTGTATATCCAGTAATTAATGAAGACCCAAAATTATTGGATTGCTACATTTTTAAGAATGGTAAATGCAATATTAATAAACTTACAAATCAGGTAAATGATATTTTAGATGATATTTTTGATGACGGTGGGTGTGTAATCCTTGCAAGTGATGTGGATGAATATTGTAAAAATCCTAAATCCAGAACAGGCTTAGAAATACCAATATCAAGAATAAATAGGAAAAACAAAAATTTACTTACAGTGTCTTTAAGTGGGTACGGTAATGAACCATATATAATTGAAGATAAATATTACTCAGATGAATTTGGACTTGAGTTTAAAAAATAAATAAAATTATGCAATCAATTAATTTAGGAAGAAAGTTTTTAAATTGTTATAATAGAAAACACAAAACAAATTATACCGCCAAAGAATTTTTGGATAATATCGGATATGATCTTTTTTATGGCATAGGTGATGTTGCTGGTAAAAAATCATTTGTACATATAATAAATTCGCCATTCGCATATAAAACTAATTCTTTTGCTGAAGCAATGTCAAACTTTACAAATAAAATTGAAAGTGGTGTTAGGGATATGACAATTTGCCGTGAATTCCCAGCAGAGAGTGATTATCAAGCCACCGCATCTCAAGTAGATAGAACATGGATTTCTGCACTATCAGATAATGATGTATATCTGGGTGTAATTGGGGATAGCTTATTTGTCAAAGTTGAAGGTGGGTACTCTGTTGCAATATATGATGAGGAAGTTCTTTATGATATTTTTCAAGGATGGATATATTATAGGAAAATGCTAAATGATAGCACTTATGATTTAAAGGGTAATCAATGTGAAACTTGGAATGGGGTGTGGCTGGTTTATTACTATGATAGCAAGCGTAAAATCAATGAGGATTCTGTTATTAATGATATAATAAATGGTAGTATTAGTGTACCGACCGAGGAAAGTATTGAAAAATTGAAGAAAAAAGGAAGAAAAGAAGATCGAAGAGCCAGACTAAAAGATGTTAAATGGTACACTCTTTTTTTATTAATGTCAAGAGTCTTAAATAACACTGAAATTAATATTAATGTTAAAGCTTTTGTTAAAACAAATAAATCATGTGGAAATATAATTGTTGAATGTGATGATTTAAAATATGTTCATGATTTTTTATCGGCTGATTTTGAGGTTGATAACAAAAAAACAACTATTATTAAGATATTTAATGATTGGGCACCTGAAACTTTTGGTAGTATAATTGATAAGTGTTATATTAGTAAAGAATGTTTTAAACCAAAAGATTTTGATGAAATCATTAGAAATTTAAGAAATAGTAAAACTATTACTAAACCTAAAATTTCTAAAATAAAAAAATATATTCGCATGATACAGCAAACACCAGAGTTAGAAAAAATTATTCAAGACCTTTCAGATTATTTATCCAAATTTGCAAAATCAAATTTAAGAGATAGACCACGTGATATTAAAGATATAGTTAATTCAACCGATAAATCGGTATTTTACAAACGTATATCAAATATTACAAAGAAATATGATGGTTTATTTGATTTAAAACAACTTACAGCTCATATATTAAAGTATAGTTCAGAAGATTATAAATCAGTTATATTACCTCAATTAGTTATCAATTACTATTCAAATAAAAAATAATTATTAATCAAAATCTAAATTAGAAAATTATGAAAACCAAGAGAAGTTCAATTTATGTTAGAATTATTAGAAATTTTAGACAACCGACCGTATTATGTGTTGGTAAAAATGGTCAGAAAACCTATTGGCAAAATGGAAGGGAATTAGGTTATTCCTCAGCCCAGCAAGGTAGATATTCATTTATTGTAAAACTGTGTAAAGATTTTGGTGTGCCATTGGCAGATTTCGATTTTTACTATGATAAAGATAATAAGCAAGCGTCAAAAGGTATTTCTCTTGAAAATTTGGATCACATAGAAGCCTTGGTAAGAGGATATGCTGATATGGCACTATCTAAAAAAGTTAGAGAAAGCCCATTTAGTGTGTCAGCTATGACCCCAATTCATGAAAAATTGGCAGGGATAGGTTTTGATACAATTTCTGTCGGGAATGGGTTAAGAGAAAAACATGTTAATTTGATTGTTAATAATTCAATCAACAATCCAACTTTAAAGAAAAAAAATGACGCTACCGAATCTGCCGACACTGATGGTGACCAAACAGAAACTTCAGTTCAGCCAGAAAAAGAAGAAAAATTAGATAAATGGTCATTAGCTACCCCAGAAGAAACAAATGCGTGGCTTGAAAATTACAAACTAACGGGTAAGGACCCAACAGCTCCAACATTAGCCACAAACGATAAGAAAGTTCTTTATGGCACATATGATAGATTCATGTCTATTGATCTAACAAGGCTTTTCATGTACAATAATGACAATAGGTTAAAAAAGGAGATTGATAGCATTGATGAAGCTAAATTAATTGAAAAGGGATGGATTCCAATAGAAACAAAATTGTATGGTAAATGCTTAATTGCCCCACAAACTTATCGTGATTTATTAATGCAATCTATTGCTGATAGTGCAGTTACGAATGAGATCACATCAAATCAATCATCAAATTTAGCTTCTGATGAAATCATAGCGATTATTGTTTCTGATGATGCAAGTAATCTTGGTTATGCCGCTTATGTTTCAGAAACAGACAATGGTGTAGAGGTTATTTTCGATGAAACTATTGAAAATACAAAAGTTTTCTTAACCCCACATGCGTTATCTCATAAGTATTACACTGGGTTTGATAGAACACACGCAAATTTTGCAAATCGGAATAATGCTATTGATTATATCGAACAGGAATTAAGAAATTTTGATTATGAAGGTATATAATCATTAATATTATCAATTTTTTTGTTCTTTGACATATTGTAAATATAAGTATGATCCACTATTATATATTGTGGATACATACATTCTGTAAGGAAATAACAACTGCCCATTGTAATTGAAAGCAAGCTGTTCAAATTGTGGATACATACATTCTGTAAGGAAATAACAACCGAGCATTAAATGACGTTTATTTGTTGGAAATTGTGGATACATAAAATAACAACTATACCAAAGTGTTTCTTTTGGTTGTTCTTATTGTGGATACATACATTCTGTAAGGAAATAACAACATTGATTATACACCCCCCGCTGGGCGACAACATTGTGGATACATACATTCTGTAAGGAAATAACAACAACCCCAAGATGAAGAATAGAGTTTCAGTATGTGGATACATACATTCTGTAAGGAAATAACAACAGCTTTGATAATTCACGGATCACCAACAAGATTGTGATTCACGGATCACCAACAAGATTGTGGATATTGTGGATACATACATTCTGTAAGGAAATAACAACTTAGATCGGTTTTCACGAGAAGGTGTGTTGGATTATGATTTGGATAACTCTGAATATTGCAGCCTAATTGTGGATAAACTGCGCTGCATTCTGTAAGGAAATAACAACTCCCCTGCTTTTATGGGCACATTTGAACCATTGTGGATACATACATTCTGCAAGGAAATAACAACAATGTGCAACGGTTTGAATTCTGTACCATAATTGTGGATACATACATTCTGTAAGGAAATAACAACATAAGGTAGTCGAGATAGTAAGAATAATAGATTACATTCTGTAAGGAAATAACAACTACTGGGTAATGAATACTCCGCCTATGCGTATTGTGGATACATACATTCTGTAAGGAAATAACAACTCTGCATTAAGTTGGGTCTGCCTTCTACGATGTGAATACATATTCTGTAAGGAAATAACAACAAGAAGTATGGTATATCTACTGTTACCATCATTGTGGAACATACATTCTGTAAGGAAATAACAACTTTACGTTCAGCATTCATATTTATTGTTTTTATTGTGGATATTCTGTAAGGAAATAACAACATGCGATATCGGCAGTTACACTGGTTCGTTACCAATATTTGAATACATTCTGTAAGGAAATAATAATCAGGTTGCAAAGTTATTTTTAGTAGCATTGGACACATTCTGTAAGGAAATAACAATTATTGACAAACAAATCCACGTGCACCAGATAACATTCTGTAAGGAAATAACAACAGCCTATACGATATGGAGTTGGACAACACATACATTCTGTAAGGAAATAACAACTGCTTGTGCCAGTGGAATTCACCTCTATGATTGTGGATACATTCTGTAAGGAAATAACAACGAAAGATATGTTCCGATATCCACCAGTTTCAATATTCTGTAAGGAAATAACAACCTGTTCGCATAACTTCACAACAATTGTGGGTATACATAACATTCTGTAAGGAAATTTTTTTATCCGAATATTGTTTATATATTTGTAACCTAAATCAAATATAATATGAGACTTACATCGGAAAATAAAGTTGCAATTGATAAGATAAAATCTCTTTATGCGGAAATCAGCAAGATTAAGGCTAACCTTATCAATGATTGCAAACTTCAGGTTGGCGATACAGTCGAAGTTACATTTGAAATGTGGGATAAAAATTTCAAACTTGATTTAGAATCTCTATCCAAAGCATCCCAATCAAAAGTTATAATGTCCAGAAAAGCATATGTTCAGAAGGTTGACGTTGATGATGATGGTCGGTTCAATGTAACATTTCAGAAGATCAAGCAGAACGGTGAACTTTCATCACAGATCGATTCTTTTCAGGATGTTATCAAAGTCATATCAATTAAAAAAGTGTAATATGGCAAAGAAAATCTTTAAGTTTGTCGGGAATGATACCATTCTTGTTGATATAACTACAAAGAAATCAGAAATTCTGGAGTTTTTAAACCAGTTTTCAACTGATCATTTCGAAAAAACTTGTGCCGAGCCAGCAGCAGTTGCATTTGAAACATATTTAAAGTCCAATATATCACAAGAACCTAAGTATTGGTATTTTGAAATTATTTACAGAGAATGGTTATCTAAATAATAAAATTATGGAAAATTCGAAACCTTATTACTTTATTAGCAACATCGACAATCAGGTTCATAAGACCACTGAGCTGGCTAATTGCAAAATAACACGGAAGCAGCACTCCACCAATGCGATTGGGGGTATTTTATTTTATCTATTACACGTATGACCAGAGGAGAAATAATTATAAAAGAATTTATGACCAAACTCCCAAGGGGGTCTATGATTGGGCATCTTTTGCTAACCGAACCTTTAATATTGAAAGCAATAAGGCAAAATTCTTTGGATTCGTGGCTTGAAGCATCTGGTGATCCTGATATTGAAGCTCAAACAAAAAAATTTAATAAATGGTATGACGAACTAATCAATTGAATATTAACTTAACCCAATAAACTATTATGGACTTTTTAAAAAACCTGTTTAATACTGGAAAGTATAAAACAAATTCCGAAGCGGTAATAATTTCTTGTTATTTTAACCCGCAAAATTCACCCTACCGCCTGAAGGCGTTCAATATTTTCTATGATTCTATCAAACATTTGAATCATCGGATTATTGAATGTGTCATTGGCGATGCAAAACCTCAGCTTCCAGAAAATGAAAACATCAAGCGGGTGTATACTCAAAATCTTCTGTGGCATAAAGAAGCCCTGCTGAACTTAATTGTTGCTGATCTTCCAAAGAAATTCAATTACGTTTTTTGGATTGATGCCGATGTCATTTTCACAAACAACAACTGGCTTGTTGAAGCATGTAAAGAGCTGGAGCTGCATTCAATTGTCCAGCCGTTTGAATACTGTATACATTTGGAACGGGATGAAGTTAAGCCGTCATTTGATTTGATGCCGCACAAACTGTCGTGCATGTCACCGAAATATACCAACAGGCGTGTCTGGAGAAGTTTTTGTGCAAATTTCCATGATGAAAATCTGGAAACAGATGTACAGAAAGACAATTACAACATTCACGGTCATGTTGGATTTGCATGGGGTGCCAGAAGGGAAGTCCTTGACAAGGTTCCTTTGTACGATAAGGCACTTATTGGTGGTGCTGACCACATTATTGCCCATGCTGCCGCTGGTCAAATTCCCCATTCCTGTATTACAAAATCTTTCACCGATGATCTGGACAACGTTATGGCATGGTCGAGACGATTTTATGCTGTCGTTGGGGAAAGTATCAGTTATGTCGAAGGTGACCTGTATCACATCTGGCATGGTGATATTGACAAGCGTCAATACCTGAAACGTATTCAGGATTTTACTCCCAAGACAAAGCACCTGAGGAAGGACCCGACAGGACTTTATGTCACCCATGAAGGTGATGACGAGTATATGAAGAAATACTTCAGAACAAGGGAAGTTTCACCTGATGATGGATTCTTAACCTCCATGGCAATTGGCTATATGACCGACAGCACAGTCTTGGGAATGATGGGTGGAGGAAATCTAATGGGAGCTATGGTTGGCGACATGCTCAACAATTCTGATCAGGTTGACCAGCCGCAAAATTTTGGCGATGGTCAGATGGGTGGAGCTGGCTCAACTGTAACATGGACGGATGATCCTAACACCCAGCAGCAAAACCAGCCGCAACAGGACATTCAACAGGATATGTCTGGTGCAGTAGTTGCTGAAGATATTTCTATCCCTGATGTTCCAAATTCTGAAGTGAACTCAGATACGTTTTCCTAAGCACCCAGAGCAGCACCCAGTACATTTAGATTTACCCTTGAACGTCTTTCTAATCTTGAAAAAGGTTATGAAAGACGTTCCTGTTATTATGAGGAATACAATAATATATTGGAAGATCATTTGTATACATTTTTTTATTTGAATATTATTTATATATTTGCATGATAAATCAATAAATATGAGTAGGATCGTTGATATTATTGCTGAGATGGAAAAAATGAAGGAACCAGTAATTGATTTTTGTATTGTTGAATTAGCCAGTGGTAGAATGACAATTCTTCAAATTCGAGAACTATTACATCCTATTGAAATTGATGATAAAATGTTACATACAATTAATACCAAGGTTAGAAAACTAAAATTAAATAAGATCGGAGGGTAACATCGAAAAGTTATTTATAACAACAACACTTCCATATAGTAACGGAGTGGCCCATGCGGGGCATTGTCTTGAATTTATATTAGCTGATTTTATTGCTCGATATAAGACTTCTGAAGGTTATGATGTATTTTTTAATGTCGGATTGGACGAGGCTGGTGCCAAAATTTCGGACGCTGCGTCAGCAGCCAATATACCAGTTGATGAATATTTAGAAGATTTGGCTATAAAATGGATTGAATTTTGCAAATTATTCAACATTTCATATACAAATTTCTATAGAACAATATCAAAAGATCATCATGATAAAGTTCAATTATTTTGGGAAAGTTGTCTTTTAAATGGCGACTTATATAAGAAAGAATATACTGCAAAATATTGCACTGGATGTGAATCTTTCAAAACGGAAAAGGATTTAATAAATGGAAAGTGCCCAGAGCATACAAAATTGGAAATTTCCGAAATATCCGAAGAAAATTGGTTTTTCAGATTAACAAAGTATAAAGATGAAATTTATGATTTTGTTAAAAAGACTAACTTTTTAACTCCACACAATAAATTATACGAGTTACTTAATCAAATTTCTGGAGCTGAAGATATATCAGTATCAAGAGATAAGAGTCGTGTTTCATTAGGTGTAGATGTTCCAAACGATGACGGGCAAATAATATATGTGTGGTTTTCGGCACTTTTGAACTATATTATTGCTGCTGGCTGGGATGGCTCTGAAGATAAAACACTTTTCAATTCGTGGTGGAAAAATACCCTTCAGATTTGTGGTCCTGATAATTTGAAATTTCAAGGGCTTATATTTCAGTCTTTGCTGGCATCCCAAAATATCTCATTCACCAAGAAGTTACTGGTTCATGGGACTATTACAGATTCCAACGGTAATAAAATGTCAAAGACAGAAGGTAATGTCATTGATCCAATATCCCAATTAAACAAATTTGGATTGGATGCTGTAAGGTATTACATTCTGGCTGGTCTCAATACAACCGCCAATAATAGTTGGAGTGAATTGGATTTGATTAATCTTTTCAATTCCGATGTTGTTGATGGGTTTGGTAATCTTATTGCCAGAACACTTCATTTGATTGACATTAATAACGTTGAAGTTATTGAGCCAAGTGCGCTTTTTAAAGATTATATCGATGATATCTTAATTGATTCCAGAAAACAACTGGATAATTATGAAATTAAAGATGGTATAAAAACCGCCAATGAGGTTGTACGATATTGCAACACATATATTATTGAAAAAAAGCCTTGGTCTGATCCAGTCAATAGTGAAGAAGTTTTAAGCAACTTATATTATGCCCTGACCGCAATAGCTGACTTCTACCAGCCGATCTTCCCGAACAGGTACAAAGACATCACTGATGCATTAAAAGGCAAGAAAAAGGCTATTTTGTTCGCTAAAATTAAGTAAATATGTATATAAATGTAAAGCATAACATTGATTGGTGGGAAGGTGGAATTGAAATTGATTACATAATAAGGGCATTTGCCAAAAAATTAGGAATGAAAGAGGGTAATTACAGTAAATATCAACCCCGTTATGAATGCCTTCAATACGAAGACACGACAATGAAACAATTCAACACATTAAAAAGAAGATTGAATGCAAGTAAGAAATTAAAGGTGAGTAAAAAAGGTGTTGAAATTAAATTAATTGTAGAAGCTAATGATGTTCGCTAATGACGAGAATTAATTGTAATATTCCAGTTGAGTCTTTAACTAATAAACATTTATTGGCGGAGCATCGTGAAATTAAAAGAATTTGTTTTAGGCTCGAAGTGCGTTTAAATCAGAATAAGTTTGATGATATTCCAGCACCATTTTTTGAAATCAAAAAAAATGGTGAAATTGCTTTTAAGGAATTATTTTGGTTAGATAAAGGAAAATTTACTTTGGATCGATATAAGAAGATTCATGCTCTTTGCAAGCAAAAAGGGTTTGATGTATCCGATTATAGCAATAACTGGGAAATATACAAAAGAAAGCCAGAATTCTTTAATGATTATACCCCAACGGATGAACAAAATAAAATGATATTGGATAGAATTAATCAAAGACTAAAAAAATGAACGATTCAAAATTTTTATTGAAGGTTATGATATTTATAACAAGTCTTGTTGCTATAAAAGACCTTTTTTTAACAACATGGTTTCTTGTAAAATTTTACAATGACCCCAAAGTTTTATATATAATTGTAGCCGCATGCTTTATGGGATTGAGCTTATTATTTCTCAACCTAAGAGCTAAAATGGTAAAAACAAGAGATAAAATAGATGAAATCGAAAAGCGTTTATAAAAAACTCAGAGAACAATATACGGATGAAGAAATCGCTGAATCGATGATACTTCCATCTAAGAAATTATCAAAGAAAGAAGAACAAGAATTTTCGGCATTTATAAAAAAGAAAAAAATGGAATTAACTGGTGAAAATGTAAGCATAGTTGTAAAGAACTGTTTGTTTGCTGGCAATGAAGATACATCAACTGCTGTATTGGCAAAAGGCGTACAAAACGAATTTGGATTTAATCCTGAAAGGTTAGCCAAAAATGAAGAAACAATAATCGAGTTTTTAAAACAACTTCCAGAGAACTTTCGGGTTGATAAAGGTGGCGGATGGTCATTTTTATCGGCTATAGATACAATAGATGGTACACAATGGGCACAACATCAAAATGTCGATGAATTAATGTGCTTGGGGCTTGCTATTGGTCGGGTTAAATTTTTACTGCCACGAGAAATGTGGAATGCACTTCCTGGTGGAATGCCTTATTTCTCAATTGATGTTACTCCATTGAAAGATATGAGAAAGAAGAAATTAGATCAACTAAATGAAAGGCAAGAAGGAAATAAGATTTAATTTTAGAACTGCTGTTTTCAAACGTGATGGTGGTAAATGTGTATTTTGCAATAAAGATGCGGAAGATTCACATCATATCACAGATAGAAACTCCCCAGAAATTTCTAATGGTGGATATGTTTTAGAAAATGGAATATCTCTTTGCGCTGAGCATCATTTGATAGCTGAAAAATTTCATATAAGTAATGGCACCAGTTGGGATGAAGGATTTCACCCAGATGATCTTTATAAGAAGATTGGATCATCAAAAGAATTAGCAATTCAGAAGAGTTCAGAATTATTATAAATCGAATCTTTTAGTTATTTTCCATTTATCATATTCGTTTTTAATATTAGATAATGGAAATTTATGCATAGCATATGCTGTTTCATATGTGAAGTGCTGGTCTTTAATTACAATTTTATCGGCAAACTTCTTATCAGCTAAAAAATCAAAAAGATTATCTACTTCTTCGGATTTGAAACTTGTTTCAGGTAAGAAAAATGTATAACCTCTAAGTCTATCAAAATTTTTATTTTTTCTAACTGAATATTTCCAAAATAAGTGGTCTACATATTCGAACGAGTTTATATTAAATATAGATTGATCAGCCCAATAAATTTCTAATGTTTCCTCGTTTTTATTATTAATTGTAACGTAGTTTCTATATATTCTAATTTTACAACCTAACAGCGCACAAAGTAATTCTATAAATTTGTAAAGATCAAGTCTATCAAATTCTTCAAAATCTGCTTGATCTAAAAGGTCGCCCCTGAGAGTTTCTTTTGCTTCAGTTACAAATGAATTGTATTTTTTCATATATTTTTATAAATCAAATTGTTTCTGCTTGAAGAATTGCTCAGCATTTCCTAACCACTTGGGAAAATGTTTTAGCCTGACTGGGTTTCGGCTAAATTCTTTTATAAATTTTTGTTTGAATTTTTCAACAAAATCATTATGTAGATAGACAACATCATTTTGATCCATTAAAATTGTCCATGTATTATCATTCCAGCTTTGATTAGCACTTTGTGGAGTACTTTCAATAATAATACGGTATAGCCCATCAAATTGAACCTTCATGTCTATTTTAAGCCATTCCATTTCTTCCATGAGCTTTTTGTTATAATAGTAAACATTATACTTTTCATCAGAAGAGTCACGCCTTCTATTTTCATTTAAGAATGTGTTATATGTAAGCATAAAATATTATTTAAGTTTTTTATATATATTAAAAAAAGTTGGAATAAAAATGATCATAAAAACCAAAAAAGAATTAGAAGAAATTTTCAAAGCATTATATGATCAAGGGTTTGGTTATTTTCGTGATTATGACGCTCACAGCGCAAAAATTGATAAAATAATTAATAGTGCCAATACAAGGAATTTATCTGAGTATAAATATAATAATTTAAAGGATAGATTAACAAAGATGAATGACTATGAAGAAATCAAAAAAGAAGCTGAAAAACATTTTTCAGCATATTCTCCAGAGGACAAAATAAAAGAATTAATGAATAAATTTTATCTTATCCCAAATGCGGCTCAAAAAACACCCAGTGACTCAAGACCATCAGATTTGGATATTATTGGATGGCAAAAATTTAAGATGAAATATAATATTGATGACTCTGGATATGGTGATTATACACACTTTGGTTATTATAATTTGGATAAAGGTCTTCGAATAAGATGGAGTAATGACTATGAATTTCCTACATTATGTGAACTTGTAAATGGTGGCCCTCCAGATTTTGAAATAAAAAAGGTGAGTGATGGTGTAGAGCTTAAGGGGAATCTTGGGAATTTTAAAGAAAGATACTTTAATTCATTAAAAAGTGATAATGCGAATGAAATTCGAATTATAGATTATAACAATAAACGGTATATATTCAATAAAGAATAAAAAAAGGCGGCATGATTTTTTTATAAATCAAATCTACTTCCAGCTTTATTGCTAAAAAAGTCTTTGAAAGGCTCTAAGCTGGTTGGAAGTTTGTCTTTTTTTATCCAATACCCCATTTTATCATTTCCTTTTTTATCTTGTATTTCTGTGCATTTTTCTACAACACCTTTCTCATATAAATAATCGAATAATTTAACAGGTAATTGTTGTTCAGCGAAAACATGAAATAGTATATATTCAAGGTTGGTTGGGGAAAATAATATACTGATGTTTTGCCATTTTCTTTTTTCACCATCATATCCTTTAAACATAGTATCAAATTTTACCATTTGATCATTTGAAAATGATAATGGTGGGTTTGTCTCCCACTCATATATTTCATACATTGACATATCCATTGCTAACTTCAAAAATTCAAAAAGAACAGCAACATTAAATTCATAGGATTCTATTTTATTTATTTCTACCGAATCTTTGCTTGGAATAAGCCATTTATCATTTTCAAAGGTTTTTAAGTATTTCATAAATCAAATTTTTGAATATTGGCTTTCTTTTTTAGCGCATCCTGAAATAGTTTGCCGTTAGGACCTTGGGTAGTAAATTCATTTTTATTTTTATCAATCAATTCTATTAATCCAATATCCATTACATCGGAAGATTTATCTTCAACCAAATTGACACCGCTTTTAGGGAACCAAATAAAATATGCTTTAGATGTGGTATTTGAAAATGCTGTAAATTTAGCCCTCATCATCATTCCAATAATAGAATTATATCCTTGTTCATCTGGATCAATTTTATTCATTTTTTCAATTTCAAGTATTTTCTTGTATAATCCACCTTTAACTTCTTTGAAGCCTTCTTTTCCAATAAATACAAAAAGATCATGTGTTTCAATATCTTTATCTTCAAATGTTTTTAGATATATCATAGATCAAATTGTTTTGATTTCATACTTACTGATAATTGATTTTTAATTTCATCTCGTCTTTTAATATAATTATCTACTAAATCTTGTAATTTAATATCTAATTCACATCCAGCGGCTTTATACAAATCTTTTAGATATAGTTTAAAGAAATGTCTAATATCTTCATCTGTTGGTATATTATCTTCATCTAAAACAAAGAATTTAAGGTTTTGTGATCTTGCTTGAACTGGCTTTACATAATCTTTATAAAATGTATAACCTTCAAAATGATATAATCCAACCATAGCTGTATTTTCTGGCTGAAGTCGCATTAAATCAAATTTTGAAGTGTTTGGATAATCAAATTTAAAAATGTCGCCAACTTGAAGCCTGACCCCATTTTGATATTTAAGTTGTTCCTCATTATTAAAGGCTTCATACAGTTTCAAATACACCATTACATATCAAATTGTTTTGTAGATTTAAATATATTATATTCTTTTTCCATTTCATCACGTCTTTGATGAGCTTCTTTAATGGATATTTTTTTACCAGCTCCCCACAACTTTGAATTTGCACAACTTAGATATAAATCGAGTTCTTCTTTAGACGGTATGCTTTCATCATCAACAGTAAAAAAATTTAATTGCACAGAATCTTTCTCTACGACACCTTTAGATTTTTTATTGAAAACATATCCTTTAAATATATATCCATCGTCTTCATCTGGGTAATTAATAAGTCTTTCAATAGCAATTATATTGTTGTCTGGATACGTAAATCTGAAGATATCCCCAGTTTTTATTTTAATCGTTTCTTCCCATTCCTCAAAAACACTTTCATTAAAATATCTGATATACACCATTACATATCAAATTGTTTTCCTTTTAAAATTGGATCGACATTCCCGCAAATTTTAGGAACATATTTCATGTCGTCCAAATATACAGGTGCGTTTTTCTTAAATTCTATAGCAAATTTTTTCCAGAATGGCTCAATAGCATCTACTGGAAGTTTTAGCATCTCAATATTACCTTCCACTTCTAAAAGAACTTGACGCATATCACCATCTTCCATAACAATATTAATGAATTGGTGGTCTACGGCAATTTTTTTCCAATTTTTATTCATCATATCTTTCCAATTCCAATAAACCAATTGGTTCTTTGTGGTTGATTCTTTAATAATAAATGATGTGTAGCTAAGCATATGTGATTTTACTTTTACTTTTTAATATATATTAAAAAATTCATCACATTTTATGGAAATCGGCATAATAAAAAACAAAAGTGAATTAGAAAAAGTTTTATCATTTTTCCAAGAACAGGGGTTTAGCACTGGTAGTGCAACATCATGGCATGATTCAAAGATTCGATATATAATAGAATCTGAAAATGTTAACAAATTAAACATCAAATTTGATCATCAAAACGATTTTATAAAAAGTGATGATGCTTGGCTCACTACAAATGATAAAGAACAAGTATTACGAAAATTATATTGGGTTAATGATTATGATGAAGTTCAAAAAATAGCGAAGCACTTTTTTTCTAAATTCACTGTTAATGATAAAATTGATGAATTGCTTAAGCATTTTAGTTTAGAAGAAGATGATACTTGTACGATCCCACCAGTTAACAGTGAGCCGAGTTACAGTGATGTTGATGGTTGGTATAAATTTAGAATAAAATATGGAATAGATGACAGTGGAGATTTTTATTTCAGAAACAATCATAGAAATGAGGTGAAGGTTTTTAATTTTGATAAGAAGTCAATAAAAATATCTGGAATTAAGAAATATGAAGGGCTTCATGAATTCAGAAAGCTTTATGAAATAATATATGGAAAGCCGCCATTGGATTTTGATGTTGATAATAAAGGAGTTTGGCAAGACTTGGGGGAGATTCAATTAAAATCATACAAAAATGGCACAACAGAGCTCAGTGGTAACCTCAAAAAATTGAAAGATTATTTTTACAATAAAGTAAAGACTCAGCAAAGGCACATTTTTAATGTTGTGTTTCATGATGGAAAGAAAGAATTTTTAGAAATGGATCAAAAATATAAAGACTGATGAAATATTTAAAAACTTTTGAAAAGAAAACAAACTATAGTATTACATTATGTTTTAATGATATTTATGAAATATTGTCTAAATATTACGGTGATGCTTTTTTAAGAACTCCAGACACTGGATCGGATGATTGTGAATATAGATTATCCAGAAAAATTATGATGGAGTATTTTGCAAATAAAAAAATAGAATTCTTTTGTAAAAGAATATATTTCTGTTCTCGATCAAAGGATTATAATAATGTTGTGAATGGCTATGTTAAATATATAATGACAACCAATCCAGCTATAAGTCCCAGTTATGGTGAGGTGTCTGATTGGGTTACTTTGTTAATAGGAAGAACGGAATATAAAGCTGGGTTAAATGATATTATTACAGTGTATAGTAATCAAACTTTTGACTCATTTATTAGTTCTCGTAGATTTGATTTATAATTATGAAATATATTAAACAATATGAAAACACTAAAAAAATATGGGGTTAATTAACTGTTATTAAAAATTTAATAAAACTTATTAAAATCTAACATTATCTACAACCAAAATTTATTTTACTAAAAATGAGTTTTTTACTTTAATATATAGTATTTATAGTTGATGTTCTTTGATATAGTGGTTGTTGACCAAAAACTTGGTCAGCGTAAAATCAAAAAAAGTAAAAAACATTGATTTGAAACAAAATCATACTTAATTTAGATTTTATAGGGAGCCGTACTCCCGAATTAACGCTTTTGGAGATTATGTAAGACATTTAAACTTAATTTATTAAGTGAATATGCAATGGTCGATGAATTAAGAAGAATTAAATTTATCATCTTGTAGATTTTGGTAAGTTTTTTCATACGGTAATAAACCGCATATAAAAGAATATGAGGACACCATGGAAGAGCTTTTTAAGTTTTTCCAGACCGCTATTGATATTCCATATGATGTTACTGTTAAAGAAGATACGTATCCGCATAAGATAGTTGGCAATTTTTATAAGGATAGAAAAAGTTTTTTGTGTGTTCAAATAGTATCTCAAGTAATACTACATTATTATGGTGGACCAGCTTCCAATGTTAAATATTTTTTGAAGATAAGTTTTGAAGTTAAACCATCTCTATGGGAAAGGGAGAAATGTTGGGAAATAATTGATTATTTGATGGATGAATCAATATTGCGTCCAGATACAGTCTTAACTACAAATAATAAAGGTGATGTTAGTGTAGTCTATGAAGTTCCAATTAATAATTTAGGATTTCTCAGGAAAAGGCTAACCTTAAATGGGCTGAAGCAAAATAAGACCCTAAAACGATTCGATTTATAATTAGAATGCAATCGTACTTGGAAACGTGGTGGATATGTCATCTGCGTTGATAATAAATTATGTCCAGAACTTACTTTAAATAAGTCTTATACTGTCATAAGAATAGATCATGAAGATAAATACACATCAGTTATTAATGACTTGGGCAAAGAGTTTGCATATTATCACTATAGATTTAAAAATGATATTGCAAGACAGCGTAAAGAGAAATTAAATAAAATTTATGGTTTTAATTGAATTTTTGAGTATGTTTGCAATTCTGGATCATCAGGATAGAAAAATTGAATATCAAGTTTTCTCCCATTCCAGTTAAAAAAATGGGTATAGTTATCTTCTGTAAAATTACTATGATATTGCTCAGTGAATTGCAATGCTGTTTTTCCACGAATTGGTGGTATAATAATTGCAACATCAAGATCACTATCAGGTCTGGCGACACCTTTTGCTTCGGAACCAACAATAAAGGCATCAAGAATAGGTTTTCTAATTGGGTGTACCCAATTCATTCTAAGCTTTGTGCGAATGTCTTTTATTCTTGGATATTGATTATTAACATGCTCTAAAAATGTTTGCATACCTTATATATAAAAATCGCAAACTTTTTTATTATCTTTGAATAAAATAAATTGTGAGATCATACTATTTTATATTAGAATCCCATCTTCGTAGAAGGATGAAAAATGCCACCGAACCAATGTATTTATCATTGCTAAGTGGTATTGGATGGGGAAATGGATATGTTTTAGTTGACAAATCCCATGAATGGTATGGCGTACATTATGATTCGATAAATGCTGATGCTCATGGGGGATTGACTTTATCCGAAAACTTTAATTCGATAGATATTGATGATTGGTTTGCTGATTGTGAATTTAAATTATCGAATGATATGGATGAAATCGTTAAATCTAACGGATATAAGGCTTTTGATAATTATTGGTTGATTGGATTTGATACTGGGCATGCTGGTGATGGTCCGCACATAGATAAAGAGTATGTTTGGAACGAAACTGAAAAATTGTATAAACAGTATATTGAAGCATCAAATGTATCCCAGCGGAAGAAGAAATTAAAAAATATAAAAAAACTGCTACAGAAAAAGGAATAACGGTTTATAGTACCGACTGATAAACGAGGAACCCCGAAAGACACAGGGAATGAAAATTCTGCTTGCTCTTAGATCAGTCCTGTAGCCAAATAAAACTAAAACTATGAATGCAATTTTTGCACTTGGAATACTTTCTATTTTAATTATTGGAATATTTATGATATCAAAATGGTATTATGACCAGCGAGGAAAAAAATAAGTTGTATAAGATTTTAGATAAGAATTGTTTCAAAATAAAATCACCAACAAGAATTGTGATTGATGGCGAAAAGTTATCTCGTCTCGAATCAAATTTTTTGATCCAAATGCAACTACATAGCGCAAATGTTCATGAAGAAGCTGTAAAATATATAAGAATGAAAAAACTTAAACAACTGAACAATGTTTGATGAATGTACGAAAGATCAAAGTACAATTAAAGTTGGTGACTTTGTAGGAGATTACAACATAAGCTGGGATATTGAAGTATATCCATGTGTTGTTTTGCAAAAAGACCCAGTTAGAGGATTGCGGGTATGTGAAGCATTTTGTCGGGTTTCTAATCAAATACGATGGCTTGACGAATGGGTATTGTATGATAAAGAACTTCAAGCCAAATTACATAATGATTTAAAAACACGGCATGAGGCTCCACCAAATGTTATCCGAGATGTTATCCGAGTAATAAAACTAAGCAAATTAAACGTATGATAAATTTTTTAATAGTTGGATTGATAATAATTGTATTTATTCTTATCTATCTTTTGAGACAAACCAGATTAAAATTAAAAAAATTAGCACAGCGACAGGACCCAAAATATTCTCCTAATCAATTTAAAGAACAGATTAGAAAACAACAACGGGAAATTAATAGATTAAATATTCAGCTAAGATCAGAACGAAAACGAAGAAGATGACTGTTTTTTGTAAAAAATCATTTTGGGAATTTAATATCGGAATGATATATCATGTCCGTGAAGAAGAATTAAATGAAGAAACAATTTATATTGAGAATATAAATTCTGAAGGTTTATGCACATTTGGAAGAAGATTCATACTTAATAAAGGCATATATGATGCCAATCATGATGACTCAGTAAGGTTTATCCGAGATGTTTTTCATGATTATTTTTTAACTAAGGTAGAAGAAAGAAAAATAAAATTAGCACAATTAAATGCACGATAAAAAAATATGGACTACTCGTGAGGGAATTGAAATTGAGGTTTGTAAAATGTCCAATGAACATATATCAAATGCCATAGTGTATGTTAATAAGCATTATGCTGAATGGGTTGCACACTTCGGAAAAAAAGAAGTTTTGGATCATTTGAAAAATCTTAAGGCTGAACTTCGTTACCGAAAATTAATCCGTATTAATAATTCAGAAGAACTTTAATTTTTTTTATTTGAAAATGTTTTATACATTTGTGGAATTAAACTTTATATTATGGCACATGCACCGATAAAATTAGAAGAAAGTTTCAACAATGATGGATCAGTTCATGATATTAATTTCCGATTAATGATTCTGATAAATTCATTAAATACCGCAAAATCTGGCGTTGATGATCTATTTATTCAAATTGCACACAAAAGAATTTTAGAATTGAAAGAACTTAAAAATAAACAAACTTGAATTTTTTATATATAAGCAACATGAGAAAAATTTTTAGAGTTGATGATGATTGTAGCCTTCTGACTAACTGCCCTAAGACAGATTAGATGGTTATACATTTATCTCCTAAGGAACCCAGTGGTCAGAAGGCAACTGGGTTTTTTTATTTTATACAAAAAATTAAATATAGGAGATAATTATTATGAAACGAACAAAAGTTAATGAATTAGAAAAAAATGTCGGTAGCAAAGTTACCGTTAAAGGTCATGCTTACATAATTAGAATTGTAGGCAATATATCATTCATCATTTTAAGGGAGTATACTGGCTTCTGCCAGATCGTTTGTGAAAGTGAACTGGTTGGTCATCTCACACCTGAAAGTGTCGTAGAAGTCACAGGAATGGTCAGAATGAATAAAGAATCAAGATATAATGGAATAGAAGTTGCTGCTGAGGAGATAACTGTAATTTCACTGGCTGAGGTCCTTCCATTTACTATCAACAAAAAAGAAGAGGTTCCATTTTTGATTTTGAATAACCATCGGGCACTTTCACTCAGAAGGATAAGAGAACGAAACATATTTAAAATTCAATCTGAAATCGTTTGGGCTTACCGTGAATTTATGAGAAGCCAAGGTTTCACAGAAATCCAAAGCACAAAAATTTCTGGGTCTGGACTGGAAGGTGGCGGTGATCTATTTGAAGTTAATTACTTCGGAAATAAGCTCTGCCTTACCCAAAGCCCTCAATTTTATAAGCAAATGATGGTTGGGGTTTATGAGCGGGTATTTGAAGTTGGTAAAGTATATCGAGCCGAAAGCCATGGTTCTAACCGACATTTGGCTGAGTTTGTTGGGTTCGATTTTGAAATGGGATTCATCGAAAATGTTGAAGAAGTGATGGTTATGGAACAAGAAGCCTTGAAATATATCTTCAACCATTTGAATTCTGTTTGTGCCAGCGAACTTGCATTTTTTAAAGTTCAGGCACCGAGTATCACAGAAATCCCAATGCTTACATATGAAGAAGCCCTTCGAAACACTGGTAAGAAATTTAATCGTGCTGGGTTAAATCCAGAAATGGAATCATTGATAAGCAAATATGTCAAGAAAACGTACAACAGTGAATTTACATTCATTACAAAGTACCCATTATCTGAAAGACCATTCTATGCTATGCCATCAAAAGAGGAAGGTTGTTCTGAGACTTTTGAATTACTCTATAATGGACTGGAAATAACCACAGGTGGTCAGCGTATTCATAATTATAAAATGCTTTTGGAAGTTATGGAAAGCAAAGGTATGAAACCTGAAAACTATAAAAGTTACTTAGCAGCGTTTCGTTATGGTATGCCGCCACATGGTGGGCTTGGTATTGGCTTGGAGCGTATTATAATGAAATTGCTGAACCTTCAAAGTGTCGAGGAAGCATCATTAATTCCAAGAACCAGAGAAAAATTTATAAATTAATTTTTTTATATTAAAAATTGTTTTATATTTGCATTGGTTTTATGATTTCATATGTTTTAGTTTTATGCGTTTTAGTGAGAGAGGGGCTTCGTGCCCCTCTTTTTTGATTAAAGACAAAAATAATGTTTGAATAATTTTTTTATTAAAGAAAGAATATTTACTTTTGTCAAAAATAAACTCGATATGAAAACTAATATTAAAGAATTGCTGAAGAATTTAAAGGCTCTCAACCTTAAATTCGAAAATTCAGAAGATGAACAATTGTTGAATAGCGAAAAAAATTATCATCTTCACGACAGGTTTTTGGTTAATACGACTAAGCATGAATATACATTCCCATGCTTGGTTGAAATTGAAATCGGAAATTCGAAAGTTTTCAATCTTCAAAGAATTGTAAAATGAAGCTAAAAAGTATTCGCAAAAATCTTGCAGAAATTTATAAAGATTTACAAGATATAAAAATTGAACCAACTGATAGCTTTCAATCATCGTTGGATAAATTTTATTCTGTAATGAGAAAGTGGGGTGTAAAGCAAGGCACTTGGACAAAGGGTGGTGGTCGATTATGCGATAATCCAGAGTGGTCAATGCTTTGGGCTGTTTATCGTGAAAATAAGATATTATCCTTAGATGTTTGGATGGCTCTTAGCGAACCACCTAAAGATTTACTTGCATATGGAAAGCCCCCTAAATTAGCAAAAAAATTAGCAAAAAAAAGAAAATGAAAAAAAGTGATCCAGTAATTGAAATTCCAATTGAGCTTCCACCAATTAGTATCTATGCCATTCGAAATAAAGAAGGTAAATGGTTCCGTAGAAAAGGATATGGTGGATATGGAGATAGCTGGGTTGCAGATTTTACTGGTGCCCGAATTTTCCTTAAGTCTGGTCCTGCCAGATCGGTTGTAACGTTTTGGGCAAATTCGTACCCGCATTACGGTGTCCCAGACATCATCCAAATTCGCTGTACAAGTGCCGTTATACTTGATGAAACAGCACGTGTCGAAAAAGCTAAGCTTGCCAGAGAAACAAAAGAAGCTAAGCGATTAGCTGCAAGAAAAAAATATGAAGCTGAAGAAGCCATGCGAAAGCTTATTGACGCACAAGCGGCAGTTTTGAAACTCAAAAAAAAGTAATATGATAATAATTAACTTATTTTTTTTGAAATGGTTTTTACTTGTACTTGCAGTGGCAATATATATTTTTGCAGGGTACATTTATGAATCAAAATTCAGGGGTATTCGTATTCTTGTGAGTACGGCAGTACTTTCAATATTTATATTTTTTTGGACTCTTATTTTTTATTATCTAAATTAGAAAATTATGGCACTACTTATCTTTAAATGGGTATTATTCGCTATTGGAACTGCGATGTATATTTTCTTCACATTCCTTTACAAAGGAAAAAATGATGGCGGAAATGAAGGTCTTGGTAAAATTGTTCCATGGCTTGTCAATCTTGGTATCAATACACTTGTTTATGTGTTGCTGCTTACAGCTTGGCTTGTTGTATTTAATCTAAAATAAAATGAGCGAAAGAGAAATGTTTGAGCTGTCTTTTCAAAGACCGAGTAATTATTTTAAATTATCTGGCGAAAGGCAATGGGAAATCGATAAAGACTTAGGAATTTTGGATTGGATGGGCACTGGGTTGTCTGCTGAAGATAAAAAAAGGTTTAATTCACATTATGGATTAAAAGAACCAAAACCAAAAAAGCCCAAAAAATGACACTTGAAGAAAAACTTTCCAAATTGCGGTCATTAACAAGTAATTTCCTTTATGTTGAGTATTATACCCATGAAGAATGTGATTGCTATAAGATCGATAATGTATATACGAACTATAGAAAAGATGTTCGTGTGCTTGGTAAAGTTTCAGACGGGTTCGAAATTTGCTTAGAACGTGCCATTTCTGAAATAACTAAATGTAAAGAAGAATTTGAAAAACATGAAGAATGAAAAGTTATAAGCTCATTATCGCAGTTGGTGCAATGAATGTTATTCATGGTGGAGTTCATATTTTTCAGTTCATTCAATCGTTTTTACTGAGTTACTACAGCCTTAGTCATAAAGATGGTGAATGGGTTCACAAGATAATGGAAAATCCGTGGATGGGGCTTGTTTGGGGTATTCTTGGCATTCTAACACTATATATTGGATTCAGAGATTATAAGCATCACAAACATCATAAAGATTAAAATAAGGGCCCTTAGCTCAGATGGTTAGAGCAACTGACTCATAATCAGTAGGTCGCTGGTTCAAATCCAGCAGGGCCCACCAAAATATATTAATTATGGGTCAATTAAAGCAAGGTGATCTGGTAAGATGTATTACTACTAAATTAAAATATTGTGATTTTAATTCTGTATATACTGTTGCTGAATATGATTTCTTTAAAATTCGATTGGAAGGATCAAAACAATTTATATCAATTCATAATTTTGCCCCAGCGGGTCTCAAAGATATTCGTTTAGCGAAACTAAAAGTTCTGAGCGGTGAACCAGTTAACCCCATACAAGTGGATACTGGTCGAAAAATTGACAGAAATAAAGACGTTAATGAAAAAAAGTTCAAATTATTTGAAATGCTGTTGACCAGATGGTTTACAGACAGGGGGCATATTGGTTCTGAAGCTTGGAATAAAAATGAAAAATATTATCGTGGTGTATATTTCAGTTATGAAGATTTTTTAGCTAAAATTGTTAAGACTGATAGAACATTCGATGTTAAATTGGAAGATTTTGAAACCATTAAGGATATGAAAGTGTCTGAAGCGTTTGATTTGTATATAAAAATGAAAACAAATAAATTATGACTTGCGAATATTGTACTCAAAATATTAGTAAAAAAAGACCAAGTGAAATATTGATGGATTGGTGCGAAGAAATGAAAAAATATCTTATTTATAAAATAAAATCCGAAAGAAAAGAGAAATTAAAAAAATTAAGACGGAAATGAAAAAATTTAAACCACTTACGTGGAGAGATAATACAACAAAGCAGGGTAAACACCTTGGTATTGTATATATTGCTTCTGATGTTGATGTGCTCGAAATATATTATTCGATCACAAATTATAAAAACTTTGAAGGTGAAATAAAGCCTACTGATGATGACACTAATAAATTCTATTTCCAGATCGGTGGACATTATTTTGATGAAGAGCCAGAACCTGTAGTGGTGTCTTCAATTGAAGAAGCAAAACTATTAGCTCAGCAAGATTTCGAAAAAAGAGTAACTGAATTATTTTTCATTTAATTTTTTATTACAATATTTTTTTATATCTTTGCACGATGAATAAAAAGAAGCTAAATAAAGTTTATGATATTCTGGTCACCATAGGTGATGCAAATGAAAGAATGAGAGAATCATTTATTCATTATCACCTTAGGGAAAGCGGATCACATGAATGGCGATTTAGTGGAAACCTTGGGTTTGGTGGTAAATATCGATTGGATGAAAACTCTGTCGATTGTTATTCTGAAGATGAAACACCAGAAAGATTTGAAATAATAAAACGAATTAACGAAGAATTATCAAAGATATGATAAACAATATTATGGCAACAACAGATTTAAAACAAGGTGAAAGATTTCTTGTCCAGTATAACGGTAATCAAAGAGTTGAAGAAGCAATTGTTGTTGAAGTTTCAACCACAAGCTACAAATTCAGTGAAATACTTGGAAATTTTAATTCCAAATGGATATTAAAAAGTCTTTTTGATTCAAATTTTAATATAATTGAACAATTAAAATAAAAAAATAGAAAAAAACAAACTTTTTGAAATAATATATATACAATAGTAATGAGAAAAATGACTCACATAGTTAACACTGCTCTCCAGCAACAACAGTATCTGATACGATACCTGGTTGGGATGACCGTGTAATTATCTGAGTACATTATAAAAGTACCATGAAAGTCGCCCAGACAGGTTAACCTGATCTGGGTTTCTTTTTTTTAAAAAAATGGTACAGTATGAACAAAGGTAGAAGAAATGAATTGACGAAGCTGAAGTTTAAGAAAAGGATTAAACAATTAGGCTTAAAAAAAGAAGATGGAAATTTGTTTTGCTATAAGACAAGCGGCAAACCTTGTAGTTGTGAAATGTGTTCTCCATATAAGTTCTCTCGAAAGAGAAAACATAAAGATAAGTTCTTTGAAGATTTGGATTAAAATTTGGCCCTATAGTATAATGGCAAAAAGTACGGAAAATTTTGGATTTTCAGGATAAGGTTCGATTCCTTATAGGGCTGCAAAAAAATATAACATACTGATCCATAGCATAATGCAGTGTGTCACCCTTTGAAGGTGTTCGGTATAGGTTCGAGTCCTATTGGATCAACACAATGCTCCATCGACCAACGGCTAAGTCGTGAGTCTCTGAAACTCAAGATGATGGTTCAAATCCATCTGGGGCAACAATGTCCATATTGGTATTTTTTTGACTTTTTTATTTTAATATATAGAATAAAAAAGAATTATACCTATGGACAAACTAATTGATATTTATGGAAGAGAAAAAATTGAGAATGTAGTAAAAAAATCCAAATCTTTTACAGATGTTCTAATAAAATTAGAATTACCAAAATCCAAGAGAAGAAATATTGAAAGAACAATCAGAAGATTAGGAATATCTGTTGATCATTTCGAGACTATACAAAATTTAAAGGCGACTAATGAAAGATATTCTTTTGAGAATTTATCTGAAGCCGTTAAGCTCAGTTATAATCTTAAACAAGTTATTGAAAAATTAGACCTACTACCAATAACACGGAATTATATTACATTAAAAAAGAAATTAAAAGAAACGGGGGTAGATTGTTCACATTTTAGAAGATATGGCGCAGACTATTCCAAAGATAATTTGGAAATAGTTTTTAAAGATTCTAAAAGTTTTGCTGATATATTTAAAAAACTGGGGCTTGAAAGTGTTGGAACTGGGAACTATAAAACTTTAAAATATTATATCAATAAATATAATTTAGATACCTCGAATTTTGAACACGCTAAACTCTCCAAAAATATTCTTTATAAAACCTCTATTAATGATATATTGGTTGAGAATTCAACAGTCGGTAGTTCAAAAGTAAAAGAACGTCTCTATAAAGAAGGTCTAAAAGAACGTAAGTGCGAACTTTGCGGTCAGGATGAAACGTGGCAAGGAAAATATATGAGTTTGATTTTGGATCACATTAACGGAGTGTATAATGACAATAAAATCGAAAATCTGAGGATCGTTTGCCCAAATTGTAATGCAACCTTACCGACACATTGTCGTGGAAAAAGAGTAAAAAAAGATAAGCATGTTCCAGTGGATATAAAAAAAGCCAATAGGGTCGCTTATAGTATCACCAGACGTAAAGTGGAGCGACCCTCTTATGGTCAGCTTAAAGTTGAAATTGATCAACTGGGATATGTTCAAACGGGTAAGAAATATGGGGTTAGTGATAATGCTATTAGAAAATGGGTGAAGGCGTATGAAAAATAAACTAATCACATTTATTTTCATTCAAAACAATTGAATGCACTATCAGTTGTTACAAAAACGGTATTCATAATACATTTGAAATTTTCATATTATTGAATATGATTTAGAATTTTTTGATAATGAAAAAATTCATTGGTTACGTTTGTCGTTTGAGTGTGTAAACGAAAATGAAAACGGTGATTGATAACTCGTCTACCAACTTTGAATTTCGGAGGTTTAATTCTGGTTAGAATCATTTCTTTATTACATTAAATGCGCTTGAAATAAGAACCTGATATCCCATTTTTTGAAGGATTCTTCTGGCATAGATGATGTCACAGTATGATTCACCGTATTCTATGGTTGGACTTAACCCAGCAGCGTAAAAATCGTCATACGTTATGATTTTACACTGTTTACCCATTAATTCCTTCGAACCACTCTGCGGATTCAAAAAGTTTTAATATTTTTTCTTTTTTTGTCATTTATTTTATTGGTGTACCACACTGATCACAAACTTCAATAAATCCATCTTCAATAGTTTCTGGGATTAATCTATCTGCACCTATCGGGCATTCACCCAAATGTTTACATTTTTCGTAAACACCTTCAAATCCTATCCGATCACCTTTTGTATTATATTTTATTTTGGTTAGTAGAAACTTATCACCAGTGGCAAACCGAGTAGTGTAAGTTTTACCAATTTCAAATGGTAGCTCTTTGTGTTTTATGAGTTTTTTGATGCCCATAATCAATCTCCTCCACCATCTCCTCCACCATCACCGCCATCACCACCGCCATCACCACCGTCACCCGCATCTGATTCTGCATCGACACCAGTTTCTGCATCAACTTCGGCTTGTTCCACCCCAGTATTTTCAAGCTCAGTAAGGCTTTCTTGTTCCTCAGTTTGAAATAACGTGTTTGTGGTATTATCCATATTGATGTTTACAATAAACATCCAAACATTAATAAAATCATCATCAGTCATACCATCATCTTTTTTGAGTGTACCACCACCAAATGATTGCTTGGAAATTTTTATCTTTTGAAAATCAAGCATTTTTGTGATTGTTTTGAATGAAGTTTTTACTTCTGGGTGTTCTTTTTTAAATGCCACCCAAGCGGTTGCCAAATACTTTGGCTCCCTGTTGTATTGATAATTCTTATTCAGATAATTGGCGAACATCCCAGCATCTTTGGTTTTTGATTGGAGATTCTTGACATAATGAAAATTGGCTGTTGTTTGGTTATTATCACAACTTGAAAGCCATGAAAGTGTCACCAATAAGAATCCAATGAAGCCTATTGTTAAAAATGATGCGACTGGAAACATGATCGTAAATATGTAAGTGTCACTGTAATTTTTTTTATTTTTCATATAATTTTTATTTTCTCTATTTTTACCTAAATGATATCCGTCACAAAAAATGCATTTATAATTACTGAAATGTACACCTTTTTTTTCTGACATTTGATTAGCTACTCTGACGGCAGTTTCTTTGGTTTTGTAGCTAACCTTTGGACTTCCATCCATTCTGTAATGACTTCTTTTATGAAAGAGCCCAAGCACATGACCTTTGAGCAAATTTCTTATAAATCGCTTCAAAGGCATCTGATCTTTCAATCCCAGATATATGTTACGCCTTTTCATAATAATTGTCAAATATTGAATCTTTAATTACTTTTGATCTCCAAAACTCAAAGGTAAGATTTTTTCTGGTACCAACTACTTCAGCAACCCCAAATATGTTGAATATGGAATTAGCTAATATAATCTTTTTCATGGTTTACAGTTTAGAGTGAATAGATTTAACAAAATCAATATGGTCCTTTGATTGCGGAACCCCAGCAAAATTTAACCTGAGGAACTGGGCAATTGTATCTTCATCCGTAGTTGTTTGGGATAAAGTTGCATAAGAAAATTGCTGATGATTTGTAAACCGCTGCTGGGCACGTGTAGAAAGATCGGAAAAATAATTTCCACGACTATCAGGATATTCACCAAGAACAAACCCACGTATGGCGTTCAGCCGCTGTTTTCCGTCAACTATATCAAAAAATGCAATATTGGTTGTATTACCTTTTTTGATTTCAGATTCAACGAATTCCCAACTACGCTCACGAATGAGAATTCTACCACATTCTATACCCATATAGACACTTTCGAGGAGAAGTTGATTATCTTCCAATGTCCACACGAAAGGTCGCTGGTAATGGAGCTTATTGCCATCCTTATCATAAACAAAAGGATTCCAATTAATCTCAGGTACATTCACACCAAGAATAACAGTCGGATCAGTATCTTTTGTTCCAAGAACGTTTAAATTGAAAATAATAGATTCAAGTGTAAATGCTGTGAATTGAACGTTTCCTTTTTGGGAGACAAATGGATTTTCTCCGATTTCCATTTCTGTGAGTCGTGTGTTTATATTTTCGATGTAAATGACAACTGGCACACCGAAAGCATATTCCAGTTCTCTAACTTCAACCTTCTGGTCATTTATAATCTTTGTGATTTCACAGGAATATATTCTACCAGTTGGGTTAGCTCTGATCCATTTGTCGGCAACATAAACTATGTCACCAACGGTTGGCTTGGATGCTTCAAAAGCTTGAAGAAGTTTTTCTTTCTTATCGGATACAAGTTTGGTTTTTATCGTCATACTTTTAAAGTTTAAAATATTTAATTGCCCACAGTGGTTTTTCAATATCTGGAATGTTACAAGCAGTAACACGGTGTTTTGCATATCCAAAATCCAAAAATCCTTTACCATGCTGACCATACTGATACAATGCTTGGATTTGTTCATCGGTTATCGGGATATTTGAATCATATCCACTGTAAATAACCCATTCATTATGAATTTTCACCCATCCCTCTTTATCAAGAATGTCGCAAGCATTACCCCTGATATGGGTTTCACCAAAATCTTTATCTTCGATGATACCAGCGTCCAGAAGTGCATCGGCAATCTGAATATGGAGATTGTGCGCAATATCTCCATTGAGTGCATAATAAACACCTTTTGGTGAAATCCAGCCAGCAGATTTTGGCTCAGTAACTGAGCTTGGTTGGATTCCATGTTTCAGTTCACGATCAATATTGCGCTGAGATTCGATGTAACTGTCAACAGCACTAAATTTCTTAGAATCAGGATCACCTATTGCTTCAGCATATTTTACTTTACGCTGGTCATCTTCCAGTTTAATTGTGACGAGATCAGCATTGAGAAGATACTCAAGTGAAAATTGCTCAATATACCCTCTTCTCATGGCACTTCCAACCTGATTGATATCTTGTGGAACTTCAAAATTGACAAAATTGACAATTGGAAGATCAGCAATTGATTTACCAATGTGATTACCAACGAACATAAGTTGCCTTACAATAGCATCAAATTTTTCTTTCCGATGTATGTAGACCTTACGATCTTCTTCGAGTGATATAACATACCCATCCCAAATTTCGAACCCGCAGAAGCGATATAATGCACCATTCTGTTCATCGGCATTCCCAAGAATCATAATTCTCCGCTGAAGTGATTGCAAATCACCAAGAGCATTGAAATACTGTCGGGCTAAACGGCTCCAAACTGATTCGACTGTCAATGGGATTCCAACAACATCAGAAACGGTGTTATCTTCTTCAACTCCGCAACCTTCGTCACTATCTCCAGTAACTTTCAGTTTACCTAAAACAATATCCCATGCCATATCATCTTTCATTCCAATCAAAGATTTTGTCAGGAATTCTACGGCATTTTTTGGAGTATCTTCAACAAAAAGATTTCTGGCATGTTCTGTCATGAATTCGCCAGTTATTGTGAAATGGAGGGATTTTCTTTCGATCATATAGATGAGGTTTAGAATTAGACTACAAATATACAAACATTATACGAGAAAAAAAAATTATACGAGAAAAATTATTAACATTTATGATAATCCCCCCAATAAGGAGTCCCACACTTTGAACAAAAGTGTCTGGAATCTTCTTCTTTTTTCTTATCTTCTTTATCACGATTCCTTCTGCGTCTTGCAGCATTAGTTTTCTTACTCATAGATCAAATTTTTTGGTATTATATTTTACTTGAGCGATTTTTATTTTTGTTGTGATATAACTGTAAAGATTGTTTTTTTCAAGTTCTGTGCGTTTTTCAATTGGAATAAGACTGATGAAATGAATAATTTCTTCAAGCCCATTAAATGTCATTTTATCGCTTTTGAAATTAAAATCCATTTCGAATTTTTCAAAAATATAGAATCGGTCCTCAGTAACTGCCTTGGCGTACTTTTTTAAATCTGGGAGGTTCGCCATAATCATGGCTTCAAATTGCTTGTGCAAGTGCCAAAGAAAATTTTCTTCCATATTATCAAATACCCCAGTTCCAGCGTAATCTTCTTTGTTTTGCTTCATGTATCCGACAAACCAAGTTTCTGGGTCAATATCAAATCTGGCGCATAATTGACTAATGCTGGCAATTTGCTTACCATAATTCTTATCAATCCACCCGTTGAAAAATTCTTTAAATTCCATTTTATTTGATTTGTGAGAAATGATCTGGCTTGAAATATGTGTAACCTTTCTTGTTGAGTTCCTTTACCGCAAATGCGAATGAGGATTCGATGTGCTTAATGCGTGAAATGTCATTTTTTAAAAGCTCTACGCAAACATTTAACATTTTCTTGCTGGCTTCATTCATTGAAAAATTGCTCTTCGGATTTAAATCGCAACCGATTTGGAATAACTGATCTGATAGTAACATAGGCTTTAGATTTTGAGATTAATATTTGGTGAATTACTATACGATTCGGTTGCACCCCCGTCTAAGACTGGAAGTACCCCCGTCCTTATTTGAAATTTGATTCTATGTTTTCTGGTGTAGCTTCAACAGCTTCCCTAAAATCTACCATTGATTTAGGATCGCCATTATTATCAAACTCAATAGTACGGGCTTTACAAGATGTAATAACACCTGTTCGGGGGAAGTAATATCCACGACCAGACTTGTCAATATCCCTGTTGAAGAGATAGATTATTCTTTTTCCGATGAAGTTCTTCAGTTCGGATTTCTGAATTTGGGTTCCAGTTAAATATGCCATATTATTTGGAATTAATAATGTTCATAATTGCAGTGAGTTGCTCATGAGTCAAGGTGTCAATGGATTTCCTGACATCATCCTTCATTTTATTGATTTCACTGTTTAGCCGCCATTTGGCTGATATTTCTTTGGCTTCATCATCGGAAATAATTTCGCAGCGGCTAACGGAACCCATATCCATTCTACTTGAGCCAACTCCCCGACCACTACCAGTGAAATCAAACAACGTAGGCTCATCCCCAATTTTGAATGATGTTTTAGTAACTTTGGTTATTTTACTGATTGAATCTTTTTGGGAGTAGCTCATTCCATGAGTCCATAGAACGTATTTTCCGACAAGCTTTTCGTGATGACCATCAAATGAACGAAAAGTAACAGTAATTGAATTTTCATCAGCGAAAGATATTCCACCACCACCATCAAATTCTACGATGCACTGGCTACCTTCACCATAACGCTGAAATGTACCATGTTTGCCATCTACTGTGATTCTGTCTCCGAAATTAAGATTTTTCATATGGAATATTTTAGTTTGACTCTGCAAATATATAAACATTCTTCGAATAAAAAAAATTTTAGTTAAAAAAAATCCCCCGATGTCGGGGGATTTTAATTCACATGGCAAATGGCATTTATTTGTGTGCGCCATTTGTTGTATCAGGTGTGCTGACTTTCTTTGGTGCAGCGGGTGCCCTGCCACCTCCGCCAGTTTCGACAGGTAATGTTGCTGGAATTCCACCGAAAATGATTGTTACATTGGTGTGATCCTTGATCAACTCAACCTTTTCCTTTTCAATTTCAAGCTGTCTTAAGTGCAAATATTCACCTATTGACATTCCCATTGAACTCTGGTATGCTTTATCCGCAATAGCCTTCTTTGTTTCGGCAGCAGCTCGTGCATCTTCAGCTTTTGCTCTTGCGCCTTGCGTAAGGATACTTTGATTCTGCGCAGCGGTCAATTTTGTTTCTGTAAGAACCTGTTCGGGCGGGGTAATTGCACCAATAGAAACCTGAACAACTGATATTGGAAGTCCCATCTTTACGCAAAAATCCGTAATTTCTTTAAATATCTCTTTTTCAAGCTGTTCTGAAATTTCACGTTTACTTGCTAAATCGAACATTTTGAAAACACATGCTTTATCACGGACCATTGTACGGAAAGGTGCTTGTAGGTTATTTTTGTACCATTCAACTCCAAAATGCTGGTGTAGATAAGGAGTCTTGCCTGATATAACCTGAATTCTCAAATACACAGAAAATGAAATTGGTGTATTATCGGATGGAATCATGTTACTGAAATCTTCAGTGAACGTAAGTGGTGTAATTGTATACAACTGGCTTTCAGTAGTCCACACACACCATTCAGCTCCTGTTTGAACAGGCACTGGATCAACGCCCCCATGCCCGAAAAGGTATGGTTTGTAAGTTAGTACAGCTTCTTCGCCAGCGTTTGGCTGAACCCGATAGCAACTTGTTAAGCTTGTAAGCGTAAGCGCAAGTACAATCATTAAATAGATTTTTTTCATTTTTGATTGGGATTAAGTTAATAATAGGTGAATTATAAATTATCTTTTTTTGGAGTATTTTGTTTTATCCAAAGTTTTAGTTTTTCAACTTCAGCATCAGCTCTTCGTTTTTGTTCATTCCTGACCCATTCATCAATATCATATTTAAATTTATCAAGAATAAACTTATTTACAATTACTATAATTGCGACTCCTACAAGAAGGACTAATATTGCTTGCCACCACATATTTTTTTATTACGTTTTTAAATTTCTAAAACAAAGATAAATTAAATATTTGTTAAAAAAAAATAATCTTAAAAATAATTGTGTTTGATATCCAACGAAGTACCAAAATTGGATGGAAAAGTGTTATTTTTTGAAAATATATAGTTGTGATGATGATTTTTTCACTACCCAAAACACAAATAGCCGTAATTGTTTTTCAAGAATAGTTACGGCTATTTTGTTTAAAAAATAAAACAAACTATATGGCTAATAGAAGAAAAGGAAGTAGTTACCTACTGGATCAAGATTTCGATGTTGATACAATTTTAAACAAGAAACAAGATACAATTGTTCATAGGCGGGGGAACATCGAACAGTTATTGAGGGGAGTTAAACTAAAATGCAAAAATCAAAAACAAAAAGAATTTGTCAATTTAATTGAATCCAATGAGATTACTATTTGTATCGGTGATTCTGGCGTTGGGAAATCTTATTTATCATTAATAAAAGCATTGGAATTGTTAAAAGACCCTAATAAAGGGTACCAACAGATTTTTATTATAACACCAATTGTTGAAGTTGAAGATTCAATTGGATTTTTAAAGGGGAGCTTAACAGAAAAATTGGACCCATATCTTTATTCAATATATTATTTGATTGATAAAATGATTGGTGAAGAAGCAAGAAAAAAGCTCGTGGAAATGGAAGTCATCAAACCATTATGTATTAGTTATCTCAGAGGAGTAAATATTGACAATTCAATTATGATCAGTGATGAAACCCAAAATATGACAATTAAGGGGATTAAAACATTGCTAACCAGAATTGGCTTTAATTCAAAATTTATTTTATCTGGGGATATTAATCAAATTGATCGTTTTAAAAATGAAGATGAGTCTGGATTGAAATACGCATATGACAATTTAAATGATGTTGAGGGGGTTGGCGTATTTAAATTTGGTAAAGAAGATATAGTTAGAAATAAAATAATTGGATTGATTTTGGATAAGTTCAAGAAATAAAAAAGAGGGTTGCGTCCAACCCTCTTAGTCTACTGGTGCTTTATTGGCATCACGTTAGTAGGGAACGTATCTTAGTATTTTTAAAGAAGGCTGGTCAACCCAGCCTTCTTCGTTTCCCAATGGAATCGAACCATTCGTAATGATACATAAATATCATTCTTGCTTTCGTGGCTTATACACCTTATAAAAGAAACGATCTTAATCCCATGAGGATGTATCTTCTGAATTCTGATGAATGTAATAACGACTATAAATATACCTACGCAATTCACGCAAATCTTTTGTAGCTGATTCTAATGACACTTTAAATGTTCCAACCAGATACTGTTTGTTCTTATACGGTGGAATTAATTTCTTATACATATCAATATCCCATTTTAAACGTTGAATCATATCTTTGATTGAGACTGGGGTAAACCAATTTCCAGTTATTGGAGTTGATATAATATTAGTGCCAGCGTATATGACAAATCTATCTAATCTCTCCATTAGAGAATAGTTAAATTCTATCATCTTGCAGTTGCACTGATATTCCAATTTTTCAATATAATCAATATTTTCAAATCTTATAATGCGTGGTATCATAGGTTTAAGTTTTTAATTTTTAGCCGATATTCGCCAATTCTACATTTTGTATTACCATGCTCAATTTGAGTATGTGCAAAGCATGGGGTTTCTTTATACCACGGATAATTGTGAACTTTGCACATATTATTTTCATCCAAATGCTGGCACCTACCATCTTCTTTGCCTTTCAAATTGCCATCAATTATTCCAAGTTCTGGATTATCTATAATGACAACCAGTAATTCTGTACAGCAATATCCGCAATGTAAACAAATCATATTAGTGATTATTAGGTTCTACGTGAATTGTGACAATTGAAAATTGATCATATTCTATAATTTTTTTCTCAAGATTTTCTGATATATCATGAGCATCAACAAGTGTTAATGATCCATCTACATGAATAGTGGCATCTATCATTAGCTGGTGTCCAGATTGGCGAATTCTCAAATCGTGATATTCAATTACATCTGGAAAATGTTTAATAATTTTTTCAATGTCCTTACTTTCTTTAACTGGTACTTTATCCAATAATGCATTAACAGCCCTCATTCCAAGACTCCAAGACACATAAATGACAAGTACTGCCACCATAAGGGCCGCAATGCTGTCAGCATAGTAAAATGCTGTAATACCAGTCCATTTTCCAATTGATACGCAAACGAGCCCAATTAATACTACGGCAGAACTCCATATATCAGTTGAAAAATGTAATGCGTCAGCTTCAAGTGCTTGGCTCTTATGTTTTTTGGCAACTCTACTCAACTTTCGTGATCTCCAAATATCAATCGTAATTGAAGTTATAATTACAATATAACTGAAAGGGTTTACTTTAATAATTAATGCATCACCACCCAAAGTTAATCTATGGATCGCTTCGTATACAATCCAAACGCATGTAGCCAGTAATAAAAAAGTTTCAATTAATGCTGAGAAATTTTCAACTTTACCGTGCCCATAGTGATGATCGCTATCTGAAGGTTTGGATGATATTCTTATTGCGAAAAGTGTTACAACAGCGGCAACCAGATCAAGGCTGGAATGTAACGCTTCAGCTTTAATTCCAAGGCTGCCCGTTAAAATTCCAATGGTAGCCTTAAATGTTGTTAAAAAAATAGCAGCTAAAACACTGATAAGAGCAACCTGATTTTTTTCTTTTTCTTTCGTCATATGGATATGAATTGGACTACAAATATACAAACATATTATGAGAAAAAAAAATCAGATGACCTTATTTTTAAGTAATTCTGAAATATATTTTGAGATTGTGTCTATCAATATATCCTTAGTCATCCCTAAGAAAAGCTGATAATTTAAATCATCAATATCTTCATCTGAAGGATCAGGGGTTGGTATATCGGAGTTTTTTGTGAAATATTCTTCAAATGTAAATATTATAATTGTTATAATTGTTTTTACGGCACCTTTTCTGGAATGCTTCATTATTATTTCAACTCCGTCAACAACATTTTTTATTGATATGACAGTAGCTTCATTAACATCGATATTTTCGAAGTTAGATTTTAACATCGGTTTGTTTATAATGAAAGATATATAGACAATATCACCAATTTCCAAATCTTGCCACGTCATATTTTACCGATTAAAAAGTTTATAAATGCAATAGAATCAAGCTGGTAGTACATGTAATTTATAACTGCCAGTGTCAGTAAAATTATCGATAATACCGAATCTATAGAAAATAGAAAATTTCTTATTTTGAAGCTTTTCTTGAATATACGTTTAGATAGTTCATGAAGGAGCATCAAAACAATTACCCCAGCAAAAAATATATAATTGTACGTGAATAATCCAATGATCAGACATATGAAATAAAATAACTGAAAAAATGCATGTTTCAGGGTATTTATCATAAATTTGCTTGGAGTGTGCTTTTTCCACTTGACTTTTATTTGATCCTTATATTTTGAGTAGATTTCAAGCGTCCTGTAGTACACCTTATTTTGAATTATGCACTGGATTTCATAAGCTATCAATATTGTTATTAACAGATAGAATACCATATTAAATATTTTTAGATTAAGCCCAAAGTTACAAAGATTTTTCAAACAAAAAAATAATTATAAACTATTATTTGTATGGCTAAACAAAGAATTCAAATTAAAGGAATTGGTGGTGATAATATGCTACTATTAAAGTATATAATTCAAATAAAGATTGATGGGGTAGTTTATTATAAATCTTCAGCCTTATTGGAGTTGGGCTCAGCCCAAAAATTCTATAAATTTATCAATAAAAATAGAATGCAAATAGAATGGCTTAATTATATTGATCCATTCAGAAATCAAAAATTTAGAATTCATTTGTGTGAATTGAAAGTTCATAATGAATCTGGACCAGCTATTATAGATTGGTATGGTGATCATTATATGTTAAATGGAATACATTATAAAAAACATGATTGGATTATAAAACTCAGGAAGGAAAAATTACTTAAGCTTGGCGGATAATTTTGTTTTGAATTTATCATCTCTCAGCACACTATAAAATTTATATTTTTTATTTGACATAATATCAACCAATAGCCAAATATCATTTAAATTATCATGTGCTATCTCATACTTAATTTTTGGTTTCCATAAAATCATGTCAAATTGCCCAAGTATATTTCCAACTATATATTAAAATGTTATTGTGATTTTTTGATTTTTTCCAATTTAATACGTCTTTCTTCGGTTAAAGACGTGAAGAATTTATTGTAAAATGGACCGCCAGAACTTTCACAACTATATGCGAATGGGCAAATTCGGCACAGTCCTGTCATTTTCTTTCTAATAAATTGCTCAAGAGTAAACTCGACCGTACCGATATAATATCCAGATGGCGTACAATCGATTGATGCAACACCGTCATAGACACTAACGATCTTATATCGTTGACCTTTTTTAAAGAATTTTTTTTTCTTAACGGAATAATCTTTAATGCAAAAAACCGTATCACCTTGTTTGATCATACGGTTTTTGCTAAAATATTTGGAATAACTTTTTCATACATCCAATGATTATCAGTTTCAACATGACCTTTGCGAACCCATTTAGCCATTGAAAAATAAAAATCATCGAAATGAAAACTATCGGCAAGCCTGATAACCCATCCTTCTTGCTTGGTTGTATCAATTTTAATATTTCTGATAACTTTTTCATCAAAAATACCTCTCCACATGAGAGGAACCATGGTCAACCCAAATAACTGGCACCACTCAACGGTATCATCATAAGATAAGCACACATTTTTTTCATTCCAAATAGAAAACACTTCGAAGAAAGTTTTCAAATCTGTATAATGAATGCTATGCTTGGCATAAAGATTTTCACCACAAATACGCCAATCTTCTGGAATATCGTACCTGATATTAGCCCACAGTTGACCTTTTAACCAATGCCTTGATGGGTGATCCACGCTATCCAAAGAACGAGCAAATGTTTTTTCTTTTTTTAATGAAGAATTTTCCCCATCCCTTTTTTCGGACAAGATAACTTCTTTTCCATAAAAGTGATCCAGCGACAATAAAATTTTATCATCGTTGGTAGCACCTTCGGAAAATGGTACATGTGGGGTACGTGGGTATTTTTCTTTCATTTCATTTTATGGTTTCTCTGGTTCTTCCCAGCAATCAAGTTTTTTTTGGTCAACTTCAGCTAAATGCTCATTGATTTTGAACCATTCACGCATTACATCAGAATGACCATTTTTGCAACGCCTTGGTAAGTAGCCACGGAAATCTTCCTCACTTGGAAGATAATGCTTGCAGCTTGGGCAATTTTTACATGTTTCCATACTTCATTGTATTAACGGTTGGAAACGGTTCCAACCGAAAATTATTTGCTGAAAAGCTCAGCCTTCTCCACTTCACTTAATTCGTTACGATCAAAAGGAGATTCTTCCATTCTGCATGCGACCATGTTACTGGCAGCTTCGAAATAATTAAAATCTAATGTTTCAACAGTATTGCTGACGGCAGGGGTATCATTTCCTTTATTGTTTGTCATAGCGATTAAGTTTTAGAGGGTTATAATGTTTTAACGATACAAATGTACAACAGTTTATCGAGAAAAAAAAATTTAAGGTGATTTTTTTTCAATTTTTTTCAATTTCTTTTTTCTAATTTCAGATTGGGTGCAGAAATATGTCCATAAATAAGGATAAACTTGCCTTTTGTTTTGATGCACTCTAAATCCAAAGGTCGTTATTAATTTAACCTTTGAATTTGTTATATAAATTACTGTCATCAATTCTAATGGAATATCGTATGTGTACCCAAGTTCAATAGCCTTTTCAGGATCACCTTCACCGCCATTGACATTGTAATATTCACCCACTTCAAAAATTCCTCCCCAATTTTTTTTACAATACAATACCTTTAGATTGTTTAATGTCAGCATATTTTTAAAATTTTTTCAATTGTTTCTGGAAAATGTTTATATTCCAACAAATGAATTTTGTTTGCTAATGATTCTGGGGTTTCATCAGCATCTATTTTACATGTAGACTGAAAAATAATATCACCGTCATCATATTTTTCATTGACGTAATGAATTGTGATCCCAGAAGCTTTTTCCTTATTTGATATGACTGCCTTGTGAACCTTCATGCCATACATTCCTTTTCCGCCATATTTTTTTAATGATAGGGCTGGATGAATGTTTATGATATTATTACTATAAGCGGTTATAATAGACTTTGGTATTAACCAAAGAAATCCAGCAAGTACAATAAAGTCTATTCTATAGAATGCCAACATATCTGTAACTTTGTTACTTTCATATAGATCATATTTATCAAACACCATGGACTTCAATTTTAGGTCTTTACATCTATTCAAAACCCCAGCCTTTGAATTATTACATAGCACCAATTCTATCTGAATTTCATTACTATTCTTGAAATATTCAGATATTCTTTGTACATTTGAACCATTACCAGACGCAAATAAAGCTATTTTTATCATAAACTTTTTATTCAGATTTAACTACAAAGATAACTAATTATTATTTAATTTCCAAATGTCAAGAATAGAGCAACGCCAAGAAAGTGTACTTTGCAAGAAAGATTATTTAGTAGGCGAAGACTTAAGATTCAAAAAAGGCGAAATTTATCAATCTGTTTTCATAACAAGTGATAAAAGTTTATTTTTATCTGAGGAATGTATTGTCTATAAAACTCAAAATTTTATGGAATATAGCTTTCCAAAATTAACATTTCCAAAAAACAGAATTGCGATTATGGGTGGGTCAACAGATAGGTTTCATATTAAATATACTATAAAAAATGCAAGTTATAAAATAACAATAATTTGCGGGTTGCCAGAATTTAGTGAATATTTTTGTGATACTGTTGAATTAAGAAAGTTTAAACTTCAAAAAATTAAATCATGCATACTTTAGAAAGCCTAACGGATCAAATTTTATCATCCATTAGTGATTACGTTGAATTTGATGCCAAAGAAATTTTTGAGCAAGGAGATTTTATTGCAATATTTGGTGGAGCTGTCAGGGATAGCATTGCTAAAAAAGAAATTCATGATATAGATATTCTTTGTTTACCTGAATCTGCCCATCATTTAAGGGAGTTCGTGATAAGTAAAGGGTATGAGCTTGCTGATTTATACGATAAAGACCAGTGGGAGCAATATGAGCATATCAGTATCATTGCGGAGCCTTGGTGCTTTCAAAAAGGCAAAAAGATAATACAGATAATACGCCCCAGATTTGTTCCGAAAAATAAAGGCGGTCCCAGATTCACATGTGGTAATATGACATTACCATGGGTACCAGTTGAGTTGGAAGCCGTTAAAGCATATTATTTAGCACTTGGTGGAGTAGATATAACTTGTTGCGGAGTGTTTATAGAAAAAAATAACCATCAAGAAAAATTATGTGCTAATGATTCGAAAGACTCTATAATTTTGAAAGAAAGTCACGATAATGCAATTCTTCATTGCTTAGCACATGTATTTAATACTCAGAAGAATTCTGGAATGTATAGTGAAAAAAGAACTCTGAACCGTGAATTTAAATTGATTGACAGAGGATGGAAAAGTATGACCAATCGCTATAGCTATATTAAGAATATTGTTTTTGAGAGAATTCTAAAATTAGCTAACATAGAATTCATACCAGAATATGATTACAAAGTTTTCAAATATTTTTATACTTTAAATCCACAGCAAAGTAATTTTGATGATTTGAATTTGACTGATTTTTTTGATGTTGATTAATTTAATATATACTTAAAAATAATCAATATAAAATGAAGCATGTGCGTATATTCAATTTGAACGAAGATAATGGGTTGGATAGCAGTAATCCTCAGTTACTGGTTCTGAATTTACTAAAAGGCTTAAATGTTGGTAAATATAAAGGTAAAATAAAACCAGATGGAAATATTCCACCATTTACTATTGGTTCTGAAACTGAAAGAAAAGTAGAAGATGTTGATATTGATATTGAAGGTACCGACATCAGCCTTCGTTTTAATGTATACTGGTCATATGAAATAAAGGCTGGTATGTCAAGCCCAAAACCTTGGGAACTCCCAAACGACCCGCAGGAAGTTATATTGAAGGATATGGACGTAAATAGAATACTTCTATATGACGGTGATGATGAAACGGAAATTACAATTACCCCAGAGATAACAAAATTAGCCGTCAGTTATCTTGAAGACTTCCCAGATGTAGACGAGATCGATCTATAAAAAATTTCTTATTTATTTAACATTATTTATCGAAAAATAGACTTTTTCACCTTTATTGTTTTATATATAAATTTACCATTAAAAAGGTAAATTTTCCAAAAAAACAGGTGATAAATGAAAATTCTATTTATATTAAAAGACCGATTTTACAATCAGTCGAAGAACTCGTATGGACTAATTAATTCCTCAAGACAAGTTGCTGAATTTTTAGAAACGATTGGTTATGAATGCAAAGTTGTACAAGTTGTTGATTATAATGCTATAGATAAAGAATTATTTCAATATAAACCAGATGTTGTAATAATTGAAGCCCTTTGGGTTACAGGCGCAAAAATGAAGGAGTTAATTGAAATTAAAAGGTATCAAAATATTAAATGGATTGTTAGGGTTCATAGTGATGCTGGATTCTTAGCCGCTGAAACAATGGCATTCAAATATATTAATGATTATATTGAGCTTCATAAACCAAACTTTTATGTTTCTATGAATAATGAAGATTTCAATAATTATGCTGGAATTGCATTGGATAATAGTTTTCTATATCTTCCAAATATTATTACAATTAAGCATCATAGAAAAACACATAAAAATAAAAACTACATGGATGTTGGATGTTTTGGGTCACTGCGTATTTTAAAAAACCAATGCTATCAAGCATTATGTGCAATGGATGCTGCTGAAAGACTTGGTAAAACCCTAAGATTTCATATTACAGTTGATGTAAATATGACGAATACATCAGTTTTATATCCAGTTCTTAAAAACTTAGAAGAAATATTTGAATATAGTCGTCATGAGTTGGTAAAGCATTACTGGCTTGACAATTCTGAATTTCATGAATTAATTCGTGAAATGGATATTGGACTACAACTTTCTTACACTGAAAGTTTTAATATTGTTGCTGCTGATTTTGTTGTTAATGATGTTCCAATTGTAGTTAGTGATGCTATTGGATGGATGCCATCTTTTATGAAAACGTCCACAGTCGAGTATGAAAAAACGATAAGGAAAATTATGTGGATTTATCGGTTGAGAAAATGGAAATTTTTAACACGATGGTCAAAAGCAAAACTAATAAAATTTAACGCTACAGCAAAGCTTATTTGGACTAATGCTCTGATTCATTTATAATATAGAGCTTTTGCTTTCTTATTATTTTTCTGGCATTCATGATCGGAACTTTAAGTACTTTTGCTAATTTTTCATCCCCATGTGAAAGTACATAGTTATAATCAACAAAAATGCATACAGGAAATGTATCAGGTAATGGTAATTCTGGTATTCCAGAAAACCACATATGATTAGCTTTTATGAGGTATGATTCTATTGTCCGAAAGTCTTTTTCGGTTGAACATTTAATGGCAATCCGTTCTTCAGCGAATTTTTGAGTTACTTCTTTTTGAGTTACTGCCAGCCATTTTGATGTTTCTTTATTCCCCATCCTCGTCCTTTCAAGATTCTGCATACGGGTTTAACTAATAAGAAAATAGCAAGTAATGCTGCGGTTAATCCGAAAATTGGGTCCATATATTTAAAATTAAGTGAATTAAATTCCCATATACGTGGCGATTGCACCAGCGATAAAAAACATAAATTGCAATATGATAATGAATTTTCTTACCTTGACACTGTACAACCATGCTCCAGTTACTAAGAATTGGGCTGGATTTGCCAATTCGACCACTGTAGTTAACGCTGCCAGAACTAAAAAATAAAAAGCAATTGCGCTAACTGAGGTTGCGCACAAAAAGGTTACGAGCAATAAAAATGTGATTGAGATAATTACTGAGCTTTTCGACATAGTTTTAAGGTTTTAGGTTAATATTAAATTATTCTGTGTAGTTCTTTGTAACTTTACGACATTTTAAATGGGCGGATACATTGTTCATTTCACTCATCCCACGTTCCAGCTTTGCAGCTTTTCTCTTTAACACGAGTCCTTCAAACATATCGATCCTTACAAGGGCATCCCAAATTTTTTGGAAGTCACCATAAAAAGACTTGACCCTGAATATCTTTTCGGTGTATTGATATAAAAATTCATCATAATCAATTTTACCAAAAAGTTCATCCAGTAATAGTGAGCGATCTTCGAATGTTGATCCTAACAAATATTTTCCATGATAAACAAGGATATCAAAGATAACGAATTTATTGTTCCAAGGCTTACCATCTTTATATTTTTTACTGGTGTTCATGAATTCACCAACGATAAGGTTCCATTTACCTTCAGTTTCAAATTTGAATAACGGATCAATATCAGCATCGGAAAATGAAAAATGTGAAAGATTCTCATTTCTGTGCCTACCGAAATTTTTATGTTTTGTACCATTGGAAAAAATCAAACAGCAGTCACCGTTTAATTTGGGCTGGGCAAAGTGTAAGCCGTTTTGATCATGCTTTAGTAATTCACTACGGCTGATACGATTTTTAGGTCTTGGGGGGAACATATAACAGAAGTCGTTATATGGTACTGACTTTTCAAGTATTCTTTCGAGGATTGCTGTGAAGTCCATAGGTTCGTATTTATTCGGCAAATATAAGAAATTTTTTCGTATAAAAAAAATTATATGATGATTTTTTGAATTTTTTTCAATTTTTCTTTACGAATCATTTTTTTAGCAACGTCTTCATCAATGTTAAAATATTTGAGCATTTCTTCTGTGATTGGAATATTCCGCCTTTTCCAGAATTCAATTAATCTATTATGCCATTCATTTTTCTTTTAAATATTTTAAATGATAGTATCGAGCAATTATTAGAAGAACAATTGTAATTATTGACATTATTCCGCCAGATATTCAAAATACACCACCGAAAAATACCATACAAAATCCTTTAAATATTCTTTAACGTTCATAAAAATTTTGTTTAGTGAGTCTTTTATTCATATTAACTTTCCACTGATTCTTAAAGAACCATTTATATTCAACTATAACATCCTCACACGATAGCCAAGGTATTCCGTACCTGTAAGAGTACTTCTTCTTAACCATTTTCTTTTTTCTGCGGGATATTCGTTCTTTCGGCATTACAGTTTATTAATTTGGTCCAATTTCTTTTTCCGCAAGCTTTTGGTAGATTCCATTATTAAACGTGAGCAATAAGTATTGATTGATTTTATGAGTGGATGATCGATAGGCACATCAATAATGACAAGCTCAGCAGATTGATTCTCCCAAAAATTACAACCTTTAAATCGATTTTTTCTGTACTCATGTAGTGTACCACCCAACGCTTCACCAGTGTATATTGTATACATATCCTTTTTCTTTTCGATAACCGCTTTGAATGAAAGAAAAAGTGATCCAAGCCCGAAATAGCTTAAGTTATGAAATTGTTCCGATGTGATATTTATACTGGACGGGGGTTTGATATAGATTGGATAGTTTAGTGCCATAAGTTTAAAGTTGCATATTTCCAATTAAAAAAGATTGCCAACAATCACTATTTTCAAAATCTTTTAAAAATCTTTCAGCACACGACCAATCAGATTTAACCATTTCATCTTCTGTTTGTGAATATTCTGGAGATAATCTATACACTGAAAAATTGTTCAATATCATTATATACCAAGAATACATACAACCATTGGCGTTTTTGTATATAATCGGGTCTTTTGTTACCGATTTTAAAAATATTGCTGGGTATGAATTAATAAATTTGTTGTGCAATATTTCTTTAAACTTCTTTGTAAGTTCTTCCATTTCAACCAAATTTAAAGATGCCAGAACTGGTCAACCACCACGCTACCCACCATGTTTCGTGCACCGAGATATGGTAAAAACGATTTTTGCAATCTCCCATATTTTACGATAGCCTTACTATGCCTTAGCCTTGTCCGTTGTTTTCTGACTTTGACTACAAAAATACAAAATATATTTCAATAAAAAAAAATAGTGATAAAAATTTAATATATAGAGAATATGGAGAAAAAAAAGCTGAATAATCTGATCAGTCAATCCGATTTCAAAAAATCTTGGGAAGCAAAGAAAGCTTCAAAAACAAAGAGAACTGAAGTTGGTCTTGATATTTTGGAAAAAAAGAAGATTTTGAAAAAGGCTGCATCACCTGAAACAAAAGTTGATAGTACACCAGAGCCAAAGGGTAGTGGTAATTGTGAAACCCCAGAAATGAAAGAATCCTTGTTAGAAGCCTTAACTATAACTGATGTGTCTAACAATTTAAGAACATTAGTTTTTGATGCTGATTGGGATCATCAAAATCCAAGAAAGACATTAAAAGTTTCTGGCGTAAATTCATATGAATATGATGAGAAAGGTCAATTAATATTGCATGTGCAATTAGAAGCAAATAATGTTGTTGGTCAAAGTATAAAAATTGTAATCGGAGATAGCCCTGATAATATTTTAATGTATGATGATAATTATAATGGAAAATTAATATCAGGAAAAATAGTGTCAAATACTAAAACATGGCTATTTAACCTAAAACAGTATTTACCAAAACAAAAATAAAAATATGAAAAAATATATTAAATCTTTTGATAATCTTTATGAAGATATCAATATTGGAATTGATAATGATAAAGATACTATCAATTTTTTAAATAAATTGCTATCAAATCATTTCATTTTGTTTCTCAAATTGTGGAATTTTCATTGGAATGTTTTTGGCTCTGGATTTATGGCTAATCATAAATTTCTTAATGAATTATATGATAAATTCTTTGAAGATATTGATAGCATCTCAGAAAGAATAAGAGCCTTAGGTGGAAGACCAATAGGTACATTGAAAGGATATTTGGATAAGACAGATTTAAAAGAATATGACGATGATAAAGATATTCCAAAAGTTGAAAAAATGTATGAAATTATATTGGAAGACTATGAATCAATTATAAAAGATATACGAAAATTCTTAGGTGATAAAGTTGATAATGGCACCAGCAATTTCCTTGAAGATATGATCATGAAGAAAGAAAAAGATGCTTGGATGGTAAGATCGAATATTGAAAAAAATAAAGAAAAATCAGATTCAGATTCTGAATCATCGGATAACTCCGATAATTAAAAAAAATAAAAATTATGAAATATTTAAAGAAATTCGAACTAAAAGATGTAGATGATTTGGCTATGTATAATATCCCAGACGAACAACTACAAATGGAAGAACCTGGAATACCAAGAAGAACTCCCACTGATGATTATATGGATGAGTATATGATAACAAGACCCGCAATCAGACATTTCATTTCGAGGATTCGTGACCCTAAAGAATTTACTCCAGATGAATTAAAAACATTCACTGATGAAATTCTCAATATTGAAGATTTTGAGGTTTCGACTGCATTATTGTCATATTTAAATAAACAACATAAGGCTAAAATTAATTATAGCAAAATTTGGGATGATGTTATAAAAAGGTGGCATGAGGATAAATATAAATTGGTTGATCCAGACACACATAAATCTGTTATTAAAGTAACAGATAGAATACATGGAACAAACTATGCTGATAAAGAATACTAAATTATTTTATTCTGAATATCATCCATCATAGACTCATAATACCAGCCGAGGAAGTCAGCTTTGATTTCTTCGGCTGTTTTTTCTTTTAAGAATATTTCCATCCGATCAGCACGATACCTCATCAAGCATGTACCAAGTTCTTTATCTTTTAATCCAGTCCATTCCATGACAAGTGAACCGTTGAACTTGGCAATGATCGTTTGATTATTTTTATCCTGTTCCTCAATCTCAGCGATTGTTGCTAATAATTTTGCCTCAGGAAAACTTTTATCGATAAATTCACGATAGATTTCTTTATTCTTTTCAAAGCTGTAGCCTTCACTTTCAAACTTAACGTCTTTGATGTATTCCAAAAATTTATTGAATGTTGGACGTTTGCGATTACGCTTCCGATCTGTTTGATTTAAATTTTCAAATTGAAACAATTCAGGATTGAAATATTTAGATGAAATGATCCAATCGAAAATTTGCTCTAATGTATCAAACCCATTATATTTTTGCTCTGGGTCTAAACCCATAAAAGTCATCATTTTTCTGAAGTCCGTGGTGATCAAAATATCTTTCATTGCACGACCACCTTCACTGCGGTACGGAAAATACAATCCTTCGGGCCGATATTTTAGCGCAAATTTGTGAAATAATTTACCAAGTAAATTGCTTGATGGATCATAGTCCATCCAGAACTTAGTGGACTCCCAATGTTTTTCTGGTACCAGCGTTAAGTCAATTTGAAATTCTGAGAAATCAAATGAATATGTGCTATCATTGGAAGCAATTTCAATTGGGTCTAATGCATTAAGAGCCTCACGAACATTGATATTAAAGTTTTCCCTAACCATCATTAAAATATCCATATCCCCATGATCAGGCTTTTTACTATAATACTTAAGAATATGAAAATCTGTGTTGAAAATTTCATTCAACTTTGGAATAATACTATCGGCAATTTCTAAAAATTCCTTAGTAGTTTTTCTTTCTGTTATTGCTTTCTTTAGTGCATGTCCACCTAACATTTCAATTGTTTTAGTGATTATTCAAAATATGTAATTACAATGTATTTAACTCCGCCATGGTCGGCAGAAAATGAAATTACACTCTCAACATCAATGTGCTGATTATTTTTTATGAATTCTTCATAATCTGAAATAACATAACTTATGTTAGTCCCACCGATTTTTTCAACCTTTCTTTTTTTACCCTCTGGAGTTTGCATATTATTATTTCTTTTTAAAAAAACACATTTTCATGTTATTACCTTTGACCGATTTAAATCTGAATTCAATTTCTTCTTTATACTTGGCTTTATGCATTCGGCAAACTTTGAATAACCATTTTCTTGATTCCTTAGTTGCCGCAAATGGAAGTTCGATAGCTGGGTCTTTTTTGAATGCTGCGTTCAAACTATCAACGGTGAATTCTAAATAAAAATCATTTTTATCCATTTTTTATTTTTTGTAGTTTTTTCTTTCGTTGTATACAAACACATTCTTTTTTTATTAGTTCAACGCATTCGGTAGCAGTAGCTTCTTCTTCTTGCATTAAAGACGTGTTCCAAGTATTTTTACTATGTTTTTCTCTATAAGTACCAATAACATAAGTAAAATCACCCAACTTTCTTATATGATAATAATCCCCTAATGCATGATCAACATGAGTTCCATAAGGTTTCATATAAGCTATAAATTCTTTTTCTGTTGTAATTTCTTCCATTTTCATAGTGCAAATATAGTGAACATTTTATTAATAAAAAAATCGCAAATATCTATCAACTTTATGTATATTTGCGATTATAAATAACCTATAAAAAAATAATAAAATAATTGAAGGCTAAATATAGTTTTATTCGTTGATTATCAGATTTTTAAATAATAAAATTGGCAAAAAACGAGTTTTATATTTACATATATACGTGCACATTCAAAAAATAAAAAAATAAGGAGGAAAAAATACCTAAGAAATGAAAACAGATGAAGATAGCGAATGGCTCATTTCAGTTCGCAACTCGATAAAAACCCTTGAAGAGTTAGCGAGCCAATTAGACTTAACTGAAGAAGAAAAAATTGAAATAACAAAGAAGTTACCCTTAAGGATAACCCCATATTACCTTGAGTTAATTAAAACACACCCAGTTCTTAGAAGAACCGTGGTTCCAACAATAAACGAATTCATTGTTTCAGATGATGAATCAAATGATCCATTGGATGAGGTTGGTCATAATCCAACGCCATGCATTGTGCATAAATACCCAGACAGGGCATTATTTTTAGTTACAAATTTTTGTGCTGCTAACTGCCGATATTGCACACGGTCCCGTATTTTTGATGGTCAAAATCGCAATGCAAGCCGAGAGGATATTGAAGCAGCATTTCAATATTTGACCGAGCATACCGAAATCAGGGATGTTATTATTTCTGGTGGTGATCCATTAACCATGTCAGATGGTAATTTGGAGTATATTTTACATAAGCTTCGTGCTATTAAGCACATTGAAATTATTCGTATTGGTACAAAGGTGCCAGTAGTTCTACCAGAACGTATTACTCATAAACTGGTTAACATGCTTAAGAAGTACCATCCGCTGTATATAAGCATACATTTTATTCATCCCGATGAAATCACTAATGAATGTAAGAAAGCTTGTGAGCGATTAGCTAATGCTGGAATCGTATTGAGAAGTCAAACGGTACTTTTAAAAGGTATCAATGATGACGTTGAAACGATGAAGACTTTGATGCATAAGCTTCTTACTATTCGTGTTAATCCATATTATATTTATTCAACAGATAAAATTTCTGGCTCAGCCCATTTTAGATGTACTCTTGATAAAGGATTAGAGATAATAAATGGTTTAAGAGGGTTTACATCAGGTTATGCGGTCCCGACATTCATTGTCGATACAAAGCATGGAAAGATTGCGTTGCATCCTGATAATGTATTATATCGTGATGAAAATGTAATAAGATTGAAAAGCTATACAGGTGACGTTGTAGATTACCCATTATAAAATATATCAAAAAGTGACTATAAACCAATGAATTTCTTTCATAGCGTAAACAAGCCACACATAAAATTTTATGTACCATGGGGTTCGTTTACGTATTGCTTCTAATCTGGGGTTTTTTAACATATTAATATGGTTGGTGGTTACTGAATCCTTCGCAATTATTGCAAATGAGCTGGGCTAAATCAACCCCATGATGCTCACACGTAGCGCAAGATACTTGGTCTTCCGTTGGTAGTGCAGAAAGCTTATGTGCCCTGATAAACACCAAAAGTGCTTTCTCCAAGTTATCTTTTGTGACTTTATCCATGTGCGGTCTTTCTTTGCAAAATTTCTGCATGGTGCTGAAAACCTTAAGAACAAAATGTGATGGTGGTTCTTTTGGACGGACCTGATTGATTGTTTTATTGTTTAGCAGCATTTTCATGAACCTTGACTGATCAATTGACGGCAATACGATCTTTGTCTTTTCGTCAATTTTTGTAATAAGCGCAAGTGTTTCTTCATTGCATTCCAGAAGTTCAAACTCGATCTTATTAGCATCACTCAGCTTAGCCCAAAAACGGCTACCAGCAAGCGGGTGTTTTTTATTCACATCCTTTGGGATAGTAAAAGTTACAGAACTGTAATTACTTACACCTTTTCTGATGTAGATGCGATCAACCCCAAGGGTTGTACCTTCTGGAATGGTTACAACTTCATTGCATCTGTACGACATGGTTTTACCGAGTAGTTGAAAAAGTTTTGCATTTCTGCTTTCCCCACACAATACAAATGTCCAGTCTGCTGTGAGTTTAAGTTTGGTTCCGATTTCTGGAATAAATAGATTCATAAATTTTCGTTTTGAATGTTAATTGCGATTTGATGCAGAACGTTTGGTAATAAAACCTTTCCAACTGCACCATGCTTTAATCTTTCAGATGTTTTCTGAATGAAGATTTGTCCATTTTCTAATAATTCGACTGAGTACCACATAGTTTTAAAAATTAAACAGAAAAACCCCACCGAAGTGGGGTTTGACTGGATTGGTTAATACTTTATTTTATTGCGATGGTCGGGTCGATTTCCCTGAGGAACTTTTCAACATCACCCTTGCCAGTTGTCATGGCTTCGTCAATGGCACCTTTCTTGATGCTGACTGTCGTGTTAGGTTTGATGAGATTAACTTTTTCTTCAGGGGTCAAAAACTTTGCGCTCATGATAAGCTTTCCAAGTGCTTCAGCGTGATCTCCAAGGATTTTAGGATCGAATGAGAAAGTTGTTTCTTCCACAACAACATCCTCCCCATAGATTTCCTGAAGTTCCTGAGCCCTTTCAGGGGAAAGGATTTTGTAAGCATCCTTAGGCTGGATCATGACAGCCAGTACATCATTCGGGTCTTTTGCTTCGGTGAGAAGGTCAAAACTGTCAGGGTTACGTTTGTTTTCGGCATACAGGCGGATGAATTCGGTTGTTCCCAAATCCTTGATGATTCCCTGAGCAGTTTCGAGGTCTGCCTTTGCGTTAGCAAGGTCAGTCTTGGCTTTCTTGAATTTCGCAACGGTGTCTGCGAATTCTGCGCCCTTGATCGTGACCTGAGGTCTTGACGATTTCTTGGCAGCGGTCTTTGTGTTCGGGGTTGCCTTCTGTGCGAAAGGATTAAAAGCTGGGGTTGAAGTTGATTTTGCCATAGTTTTAAGTTTTTGAGGTTAAAATTTTCTGTGAATTAATTACTCGACAAATGTACGAACTATTTCTGAATAAAAAAAATTTCAGAGAAAGTTTTTTGAAAATTTATGTTAAATCTTCGATAAGTTTCTTTGTGGCAAGGTATTCGGGGTTTGTGATTGATGTAATATATTCTTGTACATTCAGACAACATAATTGAATGACGGTGCCAATGCCTGACATAAATGCCACAATACCAAGAATAATACCCAATGTTTCTTCATTACTGTGACCATAAGAGTCATGCGGCAATGCCATAACTTTAAAGCAAAGAATGATAGTAATCGCACCAAGGAGCATGGCAAAGGCAAACTTCATCCAGAAATAGATTCCGATCAGCTTAACCTGTTTCAGATACTGTCCGTAGACTTTTTCGGCTGTGGTTCCCATTTTCTCAGCCAATTTTTCGATGAGGGGAAGAAAATCTTTTGTTTCCATATGTTATAAATTTAAGTTAAACGACATTGTTTAACGATGCAAATGTACAACCTTATTTCGAGAAAAAAAAATTTAAACGAAAATTTAATATCTCATGCCAGATTTTGATACTCCGTTTTTTGCAATGTTATCTTGACCCTTTTGATAATTTCTTAAATAATTACTATGTTCAGCCTTTTCTCTTGATTCAACAAAATTTCTTTGGGTAGCTTCATATTCAGCTTCATCTTTACATCTTTGTTGTTCCCATTTTTGTTCCCATTCTGATGAATGTCTATGAGTTTCCTTTGGCTGGGCCAAATCGATCATATATTGATGTTTTTCCTCAAATGAATATCCCCATAGTGCACTACGTGATGCTATAGCTGCCAAGTCTCTGATCAATGAGATTAATCTGACCCTTTTATCATTTTGAAAAAGGTTTTCAAGAGCGTTAGACATGTCGGACAAAGTATATATTGTCCATGCAACAAGTGATACTGGCTTAATTTTATTATATGCGTTGATAGCATAGAAATCTTTCAAATCCAGATTTTGATAATTCCAATATAATCGATGACTAAAATCTTCATGAGAGTATTCAGAACGATAGTTGTGATTTATTTTCCACCATTCTAATGCCGATCCCTTTAGCATGTTTTTAATATGTGTAAAATGTGAATGGTCAGGAAAATGTTCATTTAAACATTGAAATACCAACCAAACATACATATCTTCTAACTGAGAATTGGTTGGCTCTTTTGATAATAAAAATTCGAATTTTTCTAATGAGTTGTCCATTGGTTTAGTTTTGAGGCAAATCTACAACCTTTTTTCGAATAAAAAAAATTTCACTTAATCTTTTTTTGTTTTGATCCCCAACTTCCACTTTTTACAACTACTTTTACTATTTGGGTAATAGGATCAGCGTTAGCTAACGATTCCAATTTCGACCGTCTCAATTCTTTCAAAGCACCTTTACCTTCAAGCCATGTAATATCTTTTGTAAGTCTTAGGCTTACAAATTTATCTTTGGCAAGAGATTCTGCTTGTGATCTATAGTTTGATAAATGATAATTAGCTTCACATCTAATAAGCTCTATTTTTGAATAACCAGTAGCATACTCATCGAGTTCTCTTACATGGACATAAACATCAATACTTGTACCCCACGCTGATGCATGCTGAGTATAAAATCCTATTCTTTTTGTAGATACCGATAAATAATCATTTATCATTTTACGATATCTTAGATTAGAAACTCCAAGTACGATGGACGTTGCTAAAAATAATAATGTTGTAAGTAGTATCATATCAATAAAACGTTTGGTTGGTGATCGAATTCATATCTTTTATATGCGTATTCAAAATTTTCATAGTTGTACCACAATCTTCTTTTACCTTTAACATTTACGGTACCATTAAATAAATATTCCATATGGAAAGCAAGAACTGAGTCATCGGCAGCTAATTTAATAAGTTGTTCTTGTCGATATAAGGTAATTGTGAAACTGATATCTTCAGCGTTTGCCCCCGTAATTCTTCGTCCATCAGCCGCCATTGGCCCCGTTACCTTATCAAGATCGGTATAATTTACCAAAAACCAATCTTTAAATTCGTCAAACGTTTTCATGTATGCTTAGTAGTTTCCTTTTTCTTAATTCAGTAATTGTGGATTCTTGGTGATCTATTGGGTTTATTGCAACACCTGTACTTGTAGAAACATCACCAAAATCAACCGTTAATGAAATTGGAAGATTATTTTTTCTTTTTAATTTCACTTCAAACCCACCTGTACTCCAACCACCATCATTTATGGCAGCCCCATCATCATTGATTGCATGAATTAAAAGATCAAGTATTGTTGATTGTATTTCTTTCACACCATCATTTTGCCAACCCCAGCTCCAACCACTATTTTTCATATGTGATTGAATTTTACCGTAGTCCAATTTATTGAAGATGTCATTTATCAAATATACAAGAGTTTTATTCTTGTTGAATATTTTCCAATACTCAAGTTCATACAATGGCTGATAGCATTCTTTCCAATATGGGGTCCAATCATTATTGCCAGTCCTCCGCTCATATTCATCGTGGCTCATTGTTGGATTGATATTGTCAAATCTTCTACTCATCATTGCCAGTTTTTGATGTATTTTAATCATCATTCAATTTTTGAATCTTGTACTTTCTCTTTGGTATTTCCAATAATTCTTTGAGAACTGGATCGGTGGATTTTATGTGAGTATATAATTTACCGTCCCCAACCTCATCGAATTTACAAAATTCATAATCATGAAATATTTCAAGATGATTGTGAAGTGGATTCCATATTACTTTATTGAAAATGATTTCATGTTTTTTAGGATTGATATCATATATACGATAAAAATATCCACCCTTTCTTAAAATGTCACCAATTTCAAGCATAATACATATAGTATGTTTTTATGCTAAAGTTTAGCGAAGAATAGCTACAAGAATATTGCTGACGATTTTTACAATCCCCCAGAAACCAAAGGCGACACCAAGCACAAATCCGAAATCATACATTCCAGCACCGCTTTTGTCATAAATGACAATGGTATTGGAAAACAATTCACCAATGGCACTGAAATAGAATGTCATTCCATTCCACAATCCCCACCAAAATCCTGGTGTGGTAGCAACATCGGTGCATTTCTGAATGTCAACATGATGAGCGCATCCGCTGAAGACTAATACAATAGCCAACAAACTAATAACATAAGCATACTTTTTCATAGGTTTTGTTTTTAAAAGTTTAGGATACAAAGATATAAATAATTTTAAAATAAAAAAATTATTTAATTAGCTTTCATCTAAAACACTAAAATCTCAATGGAACAATCCAGAATCAAGAAAGACATTATCTATAGCAAACAGTATAAAAAACAAAGGTCGAAAGCATAGTGATGAGAGCAGAAAAAATATGAGCGAAGCACATAAAGGCTTTAAGCCGTCACAAGAATCTATAAATAAAAGACTTTTGAAAGTAACTGGTAGAAAGCAATCTCAGGAATGGATAAATAAAAGAGTTTTGAAAACAACTGGTCAGAAAAAGTCAGATGAAATGAAGCATAGATTATCAGAATCTGCAAAAAATAGAAAGATTTCTAAAGAAACTAAATTAGAAATGTCGAAAAAAATGTCTGAGTCAAAAAAGTTACCAAGAAAACAATATAAATTAATTTCACCAAATAATGTCGAATACATATTCGATGGATTAAAGAAAGTATTCGAGTTTGCAAAAGAAAATAGTTTATCTAAAAATTTATTAAAAGATTTTTTCAACAAAGGAAAAGTAATTTCAAAATCAAAATACTCAAAAAATAGTGAAAATTGGGAATTTATCTTATTGAAAAAATTATAAATTATTGTGATAAGTTTCTATTTTTTTGAATGACCACTTTGGGTCTGGCTTATATTTATTTTTTTTAAAATATTCATAAATTGGTTTCCAATCGGTTTCTGGATTAAATGACGCTTTATCATCGATTAAAACGTTGTAATATGGCTTCTTATCGTAACATCCAAAACTTCCGTTAGCGTCTGAAATTTCTGGATTTTCATTTATATATTTGAAATGGATACCATCTTTTTCTAATATATCCAAATATATTTTAATTTCATCAGGATATGAAGAAGTAAAAAGAATCATAATAATATCTGGTCTGTTCTTTGATATGAATTGCAAAGTTTCTTTACAATATTTATAATAAACAATTTCTTTAACAGATTTACGATAATCTGGTATTGATATCACACCATGGAGATCCAGGAACCAGTATGTTTCAAACCAATGATGTTCTTTTGCATGTTTGAACATTTTTTTTATCCATTTTAATATTGACGGCTGATAAAAAGGATTTAGCATATTTATGAGTATTTAAATGACATTGTTAATAATAATAGCCACCAAGGTGAAAATGCTATTGCAAAGCAGACAACCAATGCAAGCAAGACAATTTCAATCTCATTAATTGAGCTCCTTTGTAATAATAAAAGGAATAACCACCAAGGGGATACCAAAATTGATCATGTGCTTAAATATTGAATGATATGCTGTTTGTATATTTGATAAAAAAGATCATTTGAAATTAATATTGGGTTATAATATTCATCTTTTTTTGATGTTTTCTCAAAGATACGACTAATTCCAGAATGGCGAAAAAAGATTCTGTTGGAAATTTTAAATTGTTTACCATTTTTTTTGAATATAACATTCTCAAGTTTCTTACTCCATAAAAGCTCACCATGGAACCCATACACGTTGGTTTCTTCCTGATCCAAACTAAAGGTGATCCCCAGAGCCAGCAATTCAGCAATTACGTTTTGAACAGATTTATCTTCGAGTGCTGTCATTTTTTCATAAAGTTATATACGCATCTGTCGGTACCAATTGCAATTTCAATAACTTTGTACCCTTCAAGGTCTTTCCGTTTACTCATTGAACAAATTTCCATGGAATTCTTGGCACATATAATATCCATCGTTTCTTCCGAATAGTCTGGAAGACGATCACTTTGACCAAGTTCACATCGTCCGATCATATTATTCATCATAGCCAAAACATCGGAATATAGTTTGATTGAATAATCGTTCATGGTAGTGGTGGCAAAAATGATCTGGTATTCCAATTGATAGAATTCCTTCAATCGCATGAAATGGGTTGGCTGGTCCTGTTCCTTACGGAATGACTTCCCATGTTGCCAAACAACGATAGGTGGGCGATATTTTATATTGTTGTGTCCTGATAGCATTTCTTTGGCATATAAATAAGACCCCATAGTGGTTTCTGGTCTTAATGCAACATCTTCAAATGCCCAGATATCATCTTCAGTATAGTTTGGGTTGATAAATTCTCGTGGGGTTAGTATGGGGGCTTCAACCTGAATAAATTGAAATGCAGCGTTCTGTTGCTTTAATGATTGAATCAATTTGAATGTGAAGTGTTCTTCCAGCATTTTTCGAATGCGGATTTCTTCTTCAGTCCAAAATATTAAACCATTTTTATTATATAGGCTTTCCATTGCTAATTTTTTTAAGTTTTAATTTTCTTAATTCTTTGGTAGTTATAAAGTATTCGTCAAACATTGGTTTACCATATAGCCAAGGTTTACCTATATTAAATGTTACAAGATATCCACCAGCACCAGATATTAAAACTATGGATAATTCACATTTACTATAAACTTGATATTTAACCCCAGCTTGAAATAATATTATTTTTTCTGGTGGATATGTATGCTTACAATAAACTTGCTCCACATTTTCCATTTTTCAATTTATCAAGTTTTAATTTTCTTAATTCTTTGGTAGTTATAAAGTATTCGTCAAACATTGGGTGCTCATATAGCCAGCGTTTACCTATGTTAAATCTAACACCCCTACCACCATCTCCAATTATTCCAACATATTTTTCATTTCTTTCAACCAATTTATATTTAGTACCTTCACTAAATATAACTTTTTCTTCTGGATACCAATGTGGAACTTGCGGATATGTAGATTTACAGTAGACTTCTTCCATTTTTCAATTTATCAAGTTTTAACTTTCTTAATTCTGATTTGCTTGCAAAATAATGCTCAAAAATAGGCAAATTAGTTGGTCGTGGATTTCCAATTCGTATATAAAATCTTATAAGATGCTGACTTATATTTTTATTCTTACTAATTATTACTATGGCTGTCTTATTTTCATGAAAAACATGGTAGCTTTTTCCAGAGATAAAAAGTATTTCAACATCTTCTTTACAATCTGCTGGTTCCCAATACGTTTCTTTACAATATACTTCAGCCATTACCCAGTTTCCAATTCATAAAATCATTTTTATGCAACCATTTCATAAATTCAAAAGCATATAAGCATTTTTTGCCTTCACACTCACGATTTCTATTTTTATCACCATAGGTACCATATGCTGGATCGCTGGATTTCATTTTTGCAAACTCTGCTATTACCCATTTATGAATATCTGGGTGGTTTTTGGCTCCACTACCACCTTTAAATGAAAAAGTGTTGAAATGCCTTTCATCAATTTCATATTGTAGAATTGGTACCCATGAATCCATGGTAAGTTGGCAAACCGAAAAAGACTTACATCCATTACTAAAGTATTCTTTACCATTCGTGTTGTCAGGATGTTCTGATCCAAGCGTATCGGATTTATGAGTAAGCAACATTAATCCAGTACCATCAAGAATAAGTGCTTGCTCATGTTGACCTATCATAAACCCATTCTTTATGAATTCTTTTTCGCTTTCTCTTTTATCTTCTTCATATTTAATATATTCTTCATCCAGATGCAATTGAAATACAATCTCAGTATTATCAGGAGTTTTTTCATAGAAAAATGAAATATATTTTATTCCTTCAATAGATGTAAGATTATAACCGTGTGTTTTAAATCTGCTGTAAATAGGACTATTTATCAAATAATCAACACTGTTTCCAAACCCCATTGGAAGGTCTGGCTGTGGAGTTACAAATTTTATGCTCACTGTTATTTTATCACTTGCATATTCATTTTTCCTTTTATCAGAAAAATCAAATGTGCAAGACACATCAGTAGATTTTTTGAAAATCGTAAATTCTTTTTTGACCGCTCTGAATAATTTATCCTTATCAATTTCTTCTGGGATGAAGTCTTTATATCGACCATCCTTCGTAACAATTGCTAAGAATTTTTTTGCGAATTTAACATTACTACCTTTGCTATATTCGCTTGCCATTTCTTCTTCTTCGTGAGCCAATATATCTTTACAGATTTCAATTCCAGCATCAATATAAGATTGATGTACGCTTTTTATACGTTCCCGCTTAAGGCTATCCTTATTGATCATTATGTCAATTATGGAGTAATCACAAATAGGATAATACGGATGATAATCTGGGTCTATTTTAGTGAATTTTGATCCGCTTGGCTTTTTATTTTTTTCTTCATTAAATTTTAATTGAATGAAGGCATCCATAACATCATGCAGTTCATCAGTAGTAAGATCATCGATGGACTTTTCACCAAATCTGGAATCTTTCGGAAGCGTATCACCATAGATGCGTTTCATTGCATCTTTGATCATATCAAATTGCTTATTTTCTTTTGATTTTTCTTTTTGAATAATTTTATTCATTTCTGAACCGTATTCATCCACCGTCAATTTAACTTCTGGAATAGAAAGTATTTTATCAACAACGATCTGAATTTCTGGACTAAATTTGGCATTCTGCCAATCACCATATAAAGATTTATCTTGGTCTGCACCAAGTTCTTCAATGACGTACCCAGCTTTATTCAACCCGTATCCAGTTCCGATGGTGCAAAGTAAATGATCTAAAACACGTTTACGAGTTTTATAAAGAGAATAGTATCGATGTTGCGGATTTGTTAAAATTTCAACCCACTCGTCAAATGTTTTATTGATCTTTAACTGCTTCTTTTCAAGTTCAGTTATTTCGTGCAGCCTACCTTCAAGTATCAATTTTTTAAATGATTCAAAGTTGATAGATTGGTGATCAAAAGATTCCCGAACATGTAAGCTCCAAGCATCGTAAATTAAATTTTCAATCCTTTCATTTTTAGGATTGATCATTTCAATTTTATATTTTGGATTTTCTTCGCAGTCATAGGATGTTTCGCTTTTGGATAAACGTCCTTTATGTCCCCAACAAATCCTACCAGCACTAAATAGTGTTTCGTATATGTAGCCCAATTTGGCTAATTGTGGAAGATTTGCACGTTTTGATAAATAAACCTGATGCTCACTAATTGCATTTAAAAGTGGATCAATGACATTTTTTTCAAATTTGAAAGTATTATCATCTACTTTACATTTTCTTATTTCATCCTCAGTAATCTTGAAATCTGCAATGGTTTTACCATTATCACTGATAACTTTTAAAATATCATCAGTAGTACATTCAAACTCAGATTTTATGTCGGTAAGAGTATCAAATCCGTTATAATGTTTTCCTTTACTGGATTGTACTAAAGCATCAAAAATTGTTTCCATGTCCATTGTTTTTTCGATCATAATTGATCTTTACATTTTTGCAAGTTTGCGGTTTGGGCGGCAGTCAATGCTGGATATTCCAAATTAAGTTTTTTCATTCGGTCCAGCAGAATTTCAGATACAATCAATCTGGACGCTTTCTTTTGGTTTGATGGAACAACATACCAAGGGCATTCTTTAGTTGAAGTTTCATTAATCAAATCTTCATAGCATTCCATATATTTTTCCCAGAACGTGCGTTCTTTCAGATCAGATTCCGAAAATTTCCAATTCTTGGATTTATCTTCGATCCGTTCAAGCAATCTCTTTTTTTGCTCATCTTTGGTGATGTTCAAAAAAAGTTTTATGACAATGGTGCCATTTTTGTGAAGCATCCGTTCAAAATCCTTGATTTGCTTGAACCGTTCTTCAAAAATGTCTTTATGGATAAGTTCTGTTGGTATTTTTTGAAAAACAATTAAATCATGAACTCGAACAACCAGCACTTCTTCGTAATATGAACGGTTAAAAATCCCAATGTGACCTCTTTCTGGCATTGATTTATGGGCTTTCCACAAATAATCATGACCTAATTCTTCCGCACTGGGTTGCTTAAAGCTTGAAACTTGAGTTGATTGCGGATTGAATCCAGCCATAACATGCTTTATGATTCCGTCCTTCCCCGCAGTGTCCATGGCTTGAATTACAATCAATATGGAATACTTTCCGTCTGCATATAATTTACCTTGCAGATCAACAAGTTCTTCAATATTTCCAGACAGTTCATCAATATCTTCCAACGTTGAATCGGCTCTCATTTTTTTAAGGCTGATTTTATTACTACCATCAACCTCGAATTTGTCTATATTCATATTTTTTTTGTTTTTAGTGACATTGAGCATTTAAATACTGGTGTTTCGATTATTTTTGCAACCCAATATCCACCTTCTGGGTTATTTTTTTGTAATCTGTTTGCACATGCGATTGTGCTTTTGAGTGATTTATAATTATAATAATCATCATCGGAAGGCAAAACGGTGAAATAATCGTATTCACCATCCCCTTTCATTCTCACCTCATAATAAGTTGTTTTTTTCATATCAGTCAGTATCAAGTTCTGAAATTTTCAACATTCTATCTAAAAGCAGACCACTTTTAAATCTGAATTCTTTTTTAAATGGTACAGCTTTGTTTTCTTTGGTGTAAGAAAAATATTGGGCATCTTTACAAGTAACATTAAACCTCATACCCTGAGCAAATTTATCAGTAGTACCCCTTACATTATAATTTACTTCTGGAGCAGAAAAAACACACTCACGATACAATGTGCATGAATCCGTTTTGTGCTTCCACTGCCAAGCCAGAAAGATTTGATCATCAGGCGAAAAAGAATTGAGCTTACCAATAAATTCGTTAAAGGCAGCAATATCAATAATAATAAGCACAAACCCATTTTCGGATTGGTTGATCATTTTATAGTTTTCCTTCTCTGACCTGAACAATTTGATAAATCTCTTCTTCATAGGATATATTTTAGGTAGCAAAAGTAATAAAGTTTATTGATTAAAAAAAATATTAAACAAAAAAATTCAAATCTTATATAACTTATCATGGAAGTAAAATTGAAAAAAATGTATTAATATGGGAAAAGAAATTGTTACAATAGGTGATTTATTAACAGAATATATAAAATCTGTAATCGAAGAAGAATTCCCAGATCATCCACCAACATTTATTGTGTCTAAATTATTTGAAGATAGCCAAATTCTTCTAACAATAACTAATTATGGCTGGAGTCATACCAGTGTAATTGGATTTCAAACTGATATAAAAAGATTAATTCATGATTTACAACATGAAACAACATAAAAATAAATCCACTAAATGACGCTAAAAAATGAAACTCTATTACAGCTCATACCACGTGACTTTCAATATTTAACACAGCAGAAGAAGCTTCAGTATCAAACGAACACCCAGCAAGGTGTAATACACCTTAAAACAGAATATTTGATTGATATTATCAGTCATTTCATGAAAAAATATTTTTATAATTGCAAACAGGAATTAAATTTCGGTATGCACTCATTATTACTTAAACAAAAATATGGTGAGCATTATAATTTTTACATGGACTGGCTTCAATCAAAAAAATTCCTATTCATGGTTTCAAATTATTATAGTGGGGTAAAAACAAAAACATATCAAATAAATAATATTTTTTTATCCGATGTCATCAGATATAAAAGTTATGATAAGATTTTAATAAAGAAGACTAAAAAATATTTGCTTGATTCGATTTCTGATGGACCGAGCCCGATATTAATCGATGTTAGAAAAAAACTCGTTGATAATCTGAAATACATAAATATTGATCATGATGGGGCTTCTGCTTTTTTAGATACATATTTTGATAGACGAAAAGGCTCTAAAGATATTGAAAAGTACAAAAAGAATAAGCAAACCATAGATGATATAAAGGCTGGAGATATGTATTTTGTTTTTGATACGTATGGTAGATTTCATACTAATTATACAGTTTTGAAAAGAGAACTACGAAAGAATTTCTTAACAATAAATAATGAACGTTTGGGAGAAATCGATATTAAAAATTCACAGCCTTATTTTCTTGCATTGTATATGAAGCAACTTGATCCTACTATTAATGGATCAAGCCAAAATTATTTTGATTTGGTTAAAAATGGATTAATATATGAAGATATCATGGAGAGAAGTATTGTTAAGGATCGTGATGATGCCAAAGATTTGATGATTAAAGTTCTGTTCGATAATCAGGATCGTGGTGATCATAAATGGGAAAATGCAATATTTAAAGAACTATACCCATCAATTCATGCGCACATTAGAGAAATGAAAGCTATAAACCATAAGGAATGCGCTCATAAATTACAACGGTTGGAAAGTGATTTTCTTATGAACATTGTTATAAAGGAAATAATTACAACCTACCCAGAACTAATCTTCTTCACAGTTCATGATTCAATAATGTACCCGATATCTTATGATACAAAGGTTAAAGATATTTTCTACAAGCACAAAAAAGAAATGGATAAGGTATTAGATAGAAAATTATAATTTTATCACGGCTGGTTCTTCCCCTATTTGACGATATCTAAAATTACTATTTTCAACGAATTTCTTCATTTTCTTCAATGACGTTGCAGCAATAATAAACCCATGATTCCTTAAATTTATAGCGAATACACCATCTTTTTCGGAGTTCTTGTCGGCTAACACTGAGGATATTTCACTGATTTCCCTCATATCACCGCATGGATAATAATATTGTGTCAATGGTACCATATTTATATAGGCATGCCCATGAATAATATAATTTATCTTCTTGAAATTCGAATATATGAATAACTGGATAGGAGTATCCACACTTGGTTTTTTTGATTCATCAACTTCATAGAAGAAATAATTGGATGTAATATCATTGTTTATTGCTCTTGCTGCAATGAAATCATCAGGGGAAATTGATGCCTTAGGAATATTCCTTGATGACACCATTATACATTGGCTTTTTTCTGCTGGTCTAAATGATGGAAATAGTTTTGAACATCTGGTTGATGCGTTTCCAAAATATCTTCCCCCACGCTGGGCTTCAACTTTAGCTGCCACAGTTTTAATAATGTTACAGAAATCTGGAAGGTCTTTTGGTGTTGTCATTTTTAAATCCTTAATGCACATCCCAGTAACTCTTTTTGATGCTACCCTTATAGATTCAGTTGACCAGTTGTAAAGCTTCAATATGGAAATTGAAAGTTCTTTGATATCTGTAGTTTTACACCAAAGGTTTCCGAGGGCATCTACAAAATGAAACATGAATTTTCCTGTTTCATCTGAATCAATGGCGATAACAGCATTTGCACTCATCTTGAATATTCTTGCAACAGCATCACCAATGGTTCTATCATCCCTCAGAACTTTGGAGCATATTAATACAGCACCAGTTTTCTTTTTAGGATAAAATTTTTCAACGTCATTGCTGACATTTGGTGCCCAGATAATCAGATCATATTGAGTATAATCTTCAGACGTTAATTGCTTTATTGGGCCGCCATTGATGCACCAAATATTACAGTTTTTGTAGAATGGTATAATTGCTTCAGCAAGAAGATCAGTCAATTTTTTAATAACTGATGATGCTTTTGGGGTATCACCAAATGTCCCACCGACAATCATTATATTTTTCATAAGTTTCCGTGTTTAAAATCGTTTAAAGTTCATTTAATATGCTTAGTTTAGCCTTTCTTAAAAATACCTGTACCTCTGGTCTTTTGAAAAATTCAACCCCAACAGAATAAATATTTTCATATGGGGAATTTAATAAATCCAATGGGTTAATATTCCAATCAACCAAATGACTTGATATAAAATTTCCTTTTTTATCAATAATATTAAATAGTTGAGCATTAATATAAAATTTGCTTCCAATTACTAAATTATCAACCAAAAAATTGTATTTTGCTTGTAGCCTTGTATTGGTATTTTCGTATGTTGAATTAATAAAATCAATTTCTGAATAAAAGTTGATATTGTTCAAAACGAATCCGACTCTACCTGATGTACTATCAATCAATTTATTGCCATATGAAAATGTTATTTTATCGATACTATTTTTGCATTTCGAAAAAAATTTAAAAAATATGTCAATATTATCCATATGATTATATGATGCATACACAGTAACCGAATCAGAATCTAAAGTTGGAAAAATAATAAATCTTGAAGCAATTCCAATTGTATCAAATCTATTAAGAAGTTCACGATATGGAATCTCATCAAAGTAAAACTTACTATCAGCAACATTGTTAGAGTTTGTTGATATTTCAAACACATAATCAAAACTAACTCCAGAGTTGGCACCTTCAATTGCTATTAAAATAGTGTCATGATACATGAAAGTAGTTTTTTGGGATACAAATATATAAAAATTATTCGGATAAAAAAATTATTCCGAATCAATTATCTGATTTTGATCTAATAATCTCATTTCTACTTGTTGGCAAAGATTATCCATTGTATAGAAATCGTCTTGATCTGGTTCAAATTCTTCTTTTGAATCAGCAAAATACCAAGTGTTTCTGCCACGGTTATCATCTTCTTTTGGTAATGTAATATATCCAATATATTCTTTGCCGTTATATTTCAACGTCCCATGTGCTTGAACTTCGGAACCAAAATCCTTAACTTCGGTTTGAATGAATTCTAAATTATCAGTCTCAGAGTATACAACTTCTTTATTATTAATGCTATTAACAATTTCTGGTGTTAATTTTTGCCGTCTATCCAACATTTTATCAAATTGTTCTTCTTCTGGGGTTTTTTCGGACATGTATTCATTTATACTCTTAAGGTGCTTCATATTAATTGATTATTTTTAATTTTCATGCAAGCGATCTAAAGATTGCCTACCACCACTTATAAAAAGTTTTGAAATATCACCTCTTTGATGAATCACATCAAAAACCCGATCACAAAGTAATATTTTTTCTTCTGGCGACTTGGCTAAAATTAGTTCAGAACAAAGTGATAAAAGTGGTTGAAGTGCATAGTCTGATATTCTCCATTGACCCCAATTTTTATCATATATATAATCAGACATTTTATCATCAAATTTATCCCAAGTCATATTTATTTTATGATTCCATCCGCCACTACCCATATCAGCCTTATCTCCTTTGAAATAGTACCCCTCATCGTGTGCCAATGCTATTGGGCTATTTTCAGTATGCCCTGCCATTTTGGTATTAATATCTAATTTTATAATATTTCGTATAATTAGATTGGAAATATCACCCAGTCCTTTTTCATTTCTTACAAACGCCTTTCCTTCTCCGCCCATGTGATAGAAATCTGACCATATTTTATTAACTCGTTCAAATTGTAAAACTTCCCAGTATTGATTTTTAACACCTTTAGCAATATCTTCTATAAATTTGGAAAATTCTTCATGATAAATTTCATCATAAACTTCGTAAGCTGTCCACATATCTTCATCATTCTTAAATTCTCTGATGAAATTTTCAAATATTGTTATCATAAATCTAATAGTTTTCTATTTAAAAGGTAAACAATAAATGCGGTTTGAACTTTTTCTGGCCCGAATTTTTTGATCATTGATGGTATAGTTAAATATTCCTCATATTTATCTGAATATTCACTTTCAAACGATATTAAATATTCATCAAAAATAGTTAAAGAATTATCTTTTATTGCGGGGGATGTTAAATTATATGGGTCTGGTGATCCGCTCTTGTGCTTTAATACATCAACTTCCTTTGCCTTCTCAACATTTGTAAATAAGATGCTTTTAATTTGATCTGGTGGAATATCATCATTAACATCTTGAAGGTTGCTAATGATTCTTTGTTGAGCGTCATCAGCACGTTTCCCATATATTTTTTTAACTATTCTGGTAAAATTTTTGGAAAAATCTTCTTTGAATTCTTTTGTGGTTTGTTCAAATTCGGTTTCAGCTTTCTTTATTTTTCTTTTTTTTGCAAATTCATATTTCCAATCACCATTAATTAATTCATAGTAATTATATTTCTTACTAAAGAAATTAGGAATTTCATACAATTTCAATTGTTTTCTGGGTTCCCTATCCCAAAACCCACCACCAAAATCATCATCAGTGTTCAAATTGTATTTATCTAAAAAGTATTCATTATTTAAAGAATAAAATACCGAAACTCCTTCATCCACGCAAATAACTAATTTGTTTCCTGTGACATTTTTAAAACAATCATATACGCTTTTTTTGAACGGTAATTTCTTCCATTCAGCAGTATTGGATATTTCATAATTCTTCTGAATATCCTTCATTGCATCAGGATGAATACCTAATGATATTAACGTTGTTTTTTCAAATATTTTATATGGTTCTAAATATTTCATAAATCAAATAGTTTTCCTGTTATAATAGATTTTAAATCCTGTTTTGATTTAGCCCAAATTTTAAGTCTTCCAAATCTCCACCCACCTTCATTATTTAGAAATTCTTCAGGAGCATTTTCAAATTTCAATAAATATTTTAGTTTATTATTATTAAAAGGATGAGTATGGTCATTTATATCAACAATTTCTCCTATCGAATTCTCAAGAAATACTTTTTGTGTAGCTGATATTGGAAAGGTAGAGTCCATATCCCCCATAGCATAAAACCCAATTTCTGGTCTTTTCTTACCCTTCGCTTCAAATGCTTTATATTTGTCTATCATAGGTCAAATCTTTTCTCTCGTAATTTTCTTAAAACTGGGTGATCAATGTCTTTTGTAAAATGATCAGCATCCCAAACCAGTAGGTCTTGCTTATTACCAAAAAGACTGGATCGGCTCATCACTTTTATTCTACATTTAACGGTATTCTTATTAATATCTTCAATGATATAATTTTTTCCTAATTGTAATTGTAATTGAAGAAAATCAGCATCAATACAATATACAGTATCACCGATCTTCCAATCTTTATATTTTTCTCGTTGATTTTTGGATTCGAATATTTTGTAATTAATTATCATAGGTCAAATCTTTCTTCTATCATTTTATTTTTAACTTCATCTAAATCTTTAGACCAGTATGTTATTTCATCAATATAAATTTTAAATGTTGTAACCCCAGTTTTATACTTGCCAAATACTTTTGCTGGTATATTATCATAACTAACAATAAAAATATCATTATGTTCCTTATAATCTATTATTTTTCCTATACTATTGTGTATAATGGTATTAAATTCTGGAGCAATATACGTGAACCATCCATCTTCGCCACCCTTACAGTTAACATAAAACCCAATCTCTGGATCGTGTCTCCCAGTAATTGTATCTTCATGATCGTTTATTTGGGTTTCGAATATTTTGTAATTAATTATCATAGGTCAAATCTTTTAATTGTCATAGCTTTATTAAATCTTGCAATTTCTTCTTTAGTTGCAAGTCTACATATTCGCTGATTATTATTAAATCTAATATTAAATTCATGAATAACTGTATCATACACATTCAAGTACCCATTTATACCAGTAAAATTTATGAATCGACTTCTCATATCTATCCCAATAATTTTTCCTATTTTAAAATGATTATCTTCATCAAATTCAGATACTTCTTCTTCATAAGTTATGTGATAAAATTCTCCAATCTTAGGGTTTACCCAGACAGAACCTTTACCGCCATATAATAATGGTTTACTGCTACGATTTCTACCTTCGAATGTTTGCATAAATATCATACAGTATATATTAAATGTAGTAGGCAAAAAAAGTCATCAAAATCTCATTTTTTTTTAATAATATATATGTTAACACAAAAAATAAAAAAATAATCCAAATAGCATGAGATTCAGAAAAGACATTCAACAGGCTTTCTACGCAAACGGAGTAGAAGCTGACTTGGAAACAGCAACGATAACAAGTATCGACACAGCTTATAACATTCACTATACACAAGCAGATGGTGATAAATACTGGGTATCGTTGACTGGAACCACATCACCCGTTTTAGAAGATAGCTATACTACATCCATTGTTGTTGTTCCTACATCATTCACAGGAGCAACTGGTAGAACTTACCAGATGACAGTAGTTAGCCAAACTGGTGCCAATGTAATCACCGAATGTATATTTAGTGGTTCAACAGGCAACTCAGTAGCATCTGGTGGTTTGATTACATTAGGACCTGCAACTGGTGCTGGAACTGTAACAACTTACCATGTTGATCCAGTTACATATGCAACATTAACTGCTGTTACTAACACATTATCTTATATCGTAACAGGCTTAACATTCAAAGTTAGTGGAGTAACTGCAATTACTGGTACAACTACTGGTCAGACATTCCCAACTACAGTTGTAGCTAATGGTGGAATTGATGTTAAATCCTTTGCAACATTTGCAACATCTGCCGCAGGGGTTGCAACAGTAAGCACCGATGGAATTGTCACATTGGTTGGAAACCATGGTATTGCTACAATCACAGTCACCGTTTACGGCAAAACAGCCACGGTCACGGTTGCCATGTAATATTAGTAGATTTCAAAAAAAAAGAGTGCCATTGGCACTCTTTTTTTTTTATATATAACACAAAGTAAATAACTTAATATATGATAATAACAAAAAATGTTAACATTAAAGTTAATGGATTTATGGTACAAAAATATAATGAAATTGGATTTAATGTGAAAGTGAATGATATCATTAGTTTACCTGTTGAAAAATTAAGTAGATATAGTCATTTGCATATTTTATGCTCTTGTGACATTTGTGGTGAAAAGAAAGAAATTACATATAATAATTATGCAAAATATATTGAAAAAAAATCAATTTATACTTGTAAAAAATGTAATTTAGACAGTCGAGAGAAAACTTGCATGGCAAAATATGGAGTAAAAAATGTTTCTAATTTAGAATCAAGAATACTATGAATAAAAATGATACATATCGTGGGTTCGGAACACAAATATATAAAAATAAAATGATAGAACTGTATGGTGTTGAAAATCCATCCCAATCATTAGAAATGCATAAAAAACAGCATTCTGGTTATATTTTAAAACACCACGATAGCGGATTATATTATAGAGGAAGTTATGAAAAAGATTTTATAGATTTTTGTTTAAGTAATAATATTAAAATAGAAAATTTTAGTACAGCTATATGGTATATTTTTGAAGATAAAAAAAGAAAGTACTTTCCAGATTTTTATTTTAAAGAGCTAAATTTAGTGATAGAAATTAAATCTTACTATACTTATATTGTTGAAAAGAACAGAATGATGCAAAAAAAGAAGCCACTATTACTAATGGCTTCAATTTCATTTTTATTATAGATAAGAATTATGATTACTTATCATCTATGGTGTCAACATCGAAGAAATCTCCTGTGCTGGTTGGGCTTTCGCTACCAAACACTCCCTCATCATCTGGTTCCTGAGTGGAAATATCATCTGCACGTTGTGCTTGCCTTTCGGCTATGATAATGTCATTTCCCTGAAGAACTTCGAGAACCTGAGATACTTTGAATCTATCTTCAGTTGTCCATTCCTTTGGTAAATGGTCTTCCAACTCATTTTTACGTTCAAAAATGACACTCTGAATTTTTTCACGTACCTTAGCATCGGTAATTTTTGATTTGCCAGTCTTGGAATCAACTGTGACAGGAGCCTTTTTAGCTACGCCATTCACAACCAATTTGATTGGACCAGCATCCAAGAATGCACTATCATCATAGTTAGGATATTCACCAACAATTTTGATGATCAACTTGAAATCTTTTCCATTGGCAAGGTCAAAAATATTGCACGGGTCCCCATATTTACCATCTCTTTGGGCTTTGATTTTTTCCTTGATTTTGTAACCATATGTGAAAATCATAACTTTACCTTCCAAATCTTTATTCTGCTTGTCTTCAACAATAAGAACATAGGAATAGTACTTGGTACTGCGACCAATCATAGCTGCTTTATCATTATCAGTAGCATTTTTGGAGTTTTTTAATTTCCAGTACATTGTGCAAAGATCGCACTTGTCTGTAAAATTTTTCATACAATCATAATAAGCAGCAAGCTCAGTATGACTTTTTAGATCAGCATAATGCTGATGTCTTTCGATAGCTGAAGGACCGATCTTTCCATCCCTCTGAAGATTTGGAAGGAACCTTATCGTTGCCTCAAACCCGTTTTTCTTGTCTGTAACTTTTGGACGGTAAATACCATCTAAGCTTGTACCTTTATTGTCTACGAAGTCAAGGGTACCACTGTCAGCATCAACACCTGAAAAGATGTCAACATCATCAAACTTTTTGTAATTTCTAATTTCACTCATTTTGCCTTTAATTGTTTTTGGATTTCAGAAGCCTGAAAAATCTTTAAGCCTTAATGCCTAAGATTAATTATTGTATAACGGAAGATGTAGAAAGTTTAATTTTTTTTCTCAATCGATAATAATTGATGAAAAATATTAATTAGCTGGCTCAGATATAGCCCGTTTTGTTTGGGAATGTTTGTAAAATTTATTAAAATCGTATCCTAAAGCCTCTAATTTCCTATTTAACATACAATGCAAACTATAAAGATTGAATTTCCAAAAATTAGCATAAAACTGTTCAAAGCTATCGACAGTAAAAATGTCAATTTCCTGAATGTTTAATAAAGACTCATTTAAAAAATCCAAGCAAAACTCATCATAAGTATACTGATATTCGATATCTGATTTCTTTAGATCAGAATTAACGATATCGAGGGTATTCTTATAAGCTCTGTAATCGTCCACAAATGAATTTGTGAGGGCTTCTTCAATAACTCTTTTTCTATTTTCAAGTTCCATCATAATGTATATATTAATTTTTAATAGCCAAAATGCCATTTTTTGCAATTATTTTTCAGGTTAATTAAAATTAATATATAAGAATAATGAGGTACATTTTAGAAAATTATCATACACGGAAAGATAAATTCAGTAAAGGTGATATAGTTGTTGTTATCAATAAAGATTTTATTACCGTAGAAAATGGATATGTAGGAATAGTTTCCGATTGGAGATATAAAGACGGAAAATATACAAACTATATGTATTATCCTAATGAAAATGGTGATATCCAATATCAATTAAAAAATGTTCCTAATGTTTGGTTTGATTACAATGATTTAATGTTAAAAAAAGATTATGATACAAATAAATTTGATTTATAAAATAAGAAATAAAAATGGCAGCAACCAGTCAACAATTACAAATTATTCAAACAAAAATAGATGGCAAATCTAATACTTATATGAATATTAGAAATGCTGTAAAAATATTACAGGTTTATTCAAATTGGAATGGGCACACTAAATTATATACTGAAGTTGAAAGTAATTTTGTCGCTGGCGATACTGTTTATATAACATATACTGAACCAATAGTTCCATCAGATGTATTTAATTTGGAGAATCCGCTTACTCCATATGCTGAATATTCGCTTGGTTATAAAATTG
>Ga0209083_1000218_pt1 | contig 91174 bp, 86 predicted proteins | sample AM7aDNAmetaG_FD_184132 | JGI IMG/M metagenome (GOLD analysis project Ga0209083, IMG submission 184132) | Freshwater microbial communities from Finland to study Microbial Dark Matter (Phase II) - AM7a DNA metaG (SPAdes) (version 3) | ecosystem: Environmental > Aquatic > Freshwater > Lake ...
TCTTCAAGATTTCCGGTAGACCCAACATAATATCTATCCGATTTATCAGAATACAAGATGTATGTTATGAACATTTTAAAAAATAAAAAGGTCGAACAAGTTAATGTGCGACCTATATTAAGTGGGCGTTGAGGGATTCGAACCCCCGACCCTCTGCTTGTAAGGCAGATGCTCTGAACCAGCTGAGCTAAACGCCCTTTAATAATTTCAATATCTTTTTTTGAACTGTCGACCCTTCCGATAGATCGGAATGCTCTGAACCAGCTGAGCTAAACGCCCTTTAATAATTTCAATATCTTTTTTTGAACTGTTGACCCTTCCGATAGATCGGAATGCTCTGAACCAGCTGAGCTAAACGCCCTTTAATAATTTCAATATCTTTTTCGAACTGCCGACCCTTCCGATAGATCGGAATGCTCTGAACCAGCTGAGCTAAACACCCCAAGATGTTGAAGAAAAGAATTAAAATGTGGGCGTTGAGGGATTCGAACCCCCGACCCTCTGCTTGTAAGGCAGATGCTCTGAACCAGCTGAGCTAAACGCCCGAATTTTGAATTCGGATTTTAATAATACTTTTCTCGAAAAGCGTTGCAAAGATACTGCTTTTTTTAGATTCTGCAAGTGTCAAAAACGATATTTCCAGAAAATCATTCAAATGATTAAAATCGAATAATTTAAATGCTTCAAAATCAATAAAATTCAAACTGCGAAATTGTCGATTGATTCGGTTATTTCCCGCTTCCAATAAAAAAATGTAACTTTGCAGCCTCAAAATATTTGCACCCGCTGTTTGACTTTGCGAAAATTCGGACAGAATGATAATCAATGGAATGTAAATATCTAAATTTTAGATATAAAAAAAATGGGAAATATTGTAGCAATTGTGGGTCGTCCTAATGTAGGCAAATCGACTCTTTTTAATCGGCTCACTAAAAGTAGAAGGGCCATAGTAGATGATGAAGCAGGCACCACACGTGATCGCCAATATGGTAAATGCGAATGGGAAGGTAGGGAATTTTCGGTAATTGATACCGGAGGTTGGGTGATAAATTCGTCGGATGTTTTTGAAGATGAAATAAAACGACATGTTGTTTTAGCTATTGAAGAAGCTGATGTCATTTTGTTTTTGGTTGATGTTCAGAATGGAATCACCGATTACGATTTGGAAGTGGCACAGATATTACGTGGTCACGTTAAGCCCGTGATGTTGGTTTCCAACAAAGCGGATACCTTTGAATGGCAATTTCAATCGGCGGAGTTTTATAAACTTGGATTGGGTGAGCCCTATTTGATTTCAGCAATCAACGGACTGGGTACCGGTGAGTTTTTGGATAAACTACTTACATACTTTAAACCTGATTTTTCGGAAGATGTGGACGATGAACTTCCTCGTTTTGCGGTTGTGGGTCGCCCGAATGCCGGGAAATCGTCCATTGTAAATGCATTTGTCGGTGAAGAACGAACCATTGTTACTGATATTGCGGGAACAACACGTGATTCTATTTATACCCGATTTAATAAGTTTGGTCACGATTTTTACCTGGTTGATACAGCCGGTATTCGCAAAAAAGCCAAAGTAAATGAAGATTTGGAGTATTATTCAGTAGTACGATCCATTCGTTCCATAGAAAATTGTGATGTTTGTATTCTCATGATTGATGCTACCCGTGGTATTGAAAGCCAGGACTTGAATATATTTTCGCTCATTCAGAAAAACAAAAAAGGATTAGTGATTTGTGTCAATAAATGGGATTTGATTGAAAATAAAGAATCGAACGATATAAAGAATTTTGAAAAAACGATTCGTGAACGTTTAGCGCCCTTTGTTGATTTCCCGATTATATTCACCTCGGTTGTAACCAAACAACGTATTCTAAAAGTGCTTGAAACTGCTGTTGAGGTGTATGAAAACAAACAACGGAAGGTCGCTACGGCTAAGTTGAACGAATATATGTTGCCGGCTATTGAAAACTTTCCACCACCTGCATTAAAAGGTAAATATATCCGCATTAAGTATGTCACTCAGCTGCCAAATACGCAAATCCCGACTTTCCTGTTTTTTGCCAACCTGCCACAGTATGTAAAGGAACCATACAAACGATTTTTAGAAAATAAAATACGGGCAAAATATGATTTTACAGGAACACCAATTCAGATTTTTGTACGTCAAAAATAGGATTTAAAACTCAAAAAAAATACTGCAGAAGATTTTCTGCAGTATTTTTTTTACGTACTTATTTGGCTTTTTTAAAAGCCGCTATAGACAATATTTAGTCTCATAGGTGAATTTGTATTCTGAGCACTTTTTATCGTCACAGCGCCCATTAAATACTGTTGTTTAATCGACGAAATTGACGCTGACCCGCTTGAATTTGATGTCGTACCTACTGCCACAGGTATAAGGCGCAAATTTAGTGTTGGTATAATACTTCCTGCTGTTGAATTTTTCAATTCATTCGCAATTAGTTTGGCTACACTAAAAGTATAGTAATGTTCATATTCAGTTGTACTACCTGATTTTAGAGCAGAAGTATATAAAGCCAAAACAGAACAGGTATCAGTTGGGAGTTCATTGTTGTTAAAGATACGTTCTATGGCGGTTTGCTTGGCTAACAAAAGGTATTTTACAACCGGATGAAGAATGGTGTCTTGCTCAGTGTCCGTTACATCTACCCGTAATAATGCACTGTTGATAGTAAGTCTTTTACCATTTACACCCGTGTTTAATTTTGTTTTGATATCATTCAGTCTCAGGCTAACCTGAGTTTGCAGGTTTGCAGGTGAAGAGAGGTAATTTAATTGGTCATTTGGCAAAACGACTGATGCTCTGTCGGGATGTTGAATGCAATTGACCTGACGAACTTCTTTACTAGCAGGAAATGCAAGATAATCACTTACCATGACAGTTGAATCATTCCCGTTAATGTCCTTCAGTTTATAGGCTGGATAATGATAATAATATAATAAGTTTAATTGCTGTCTACCGATATTCAACAAAGTAGATGCTCCAAAATTTGCAGTAATATATAGCCCTTTGAAAAAATTAGTGAAAGCGGCTGTTGAACTGTAATAAGAATCGTCAGAAAAACGCTTTATAAAAGTGTCATCCATCTTGAAATTAATTGTTTTTCTGGTACTTGAATTCTTTCCGGCTTTGAAAATCCGTTCTCCTAATTTAATTGAACGGTCTGAAAAATAGCTGGGAAGAGTATCTGATGGATAAGTTTTTGAATATGAAAATGTTGCTTTATTCATTTCGTAAATATTCACATCGATGGGGGATAAAGTATCTCCAAAACAACTGTAATAACTCAGCGAAATTTTAGCCGAATCTGCTACTGCATTTGCCGGAAATTTGAAGCCAACCGGACAATTCAGTTGAGCTAAAATCTCAGCCCGAATGGTGCCAAATTTTGTATCATAGAATGTTCCCAGCAAAAATGAATCAGGCTGAGAAGTAATAGATTTCACAAAAATAGTAGAAGAAGATATATGAAAAGTGTCACCCTTAACTATAATTGAGTCGGAACTTGCTAATGTGTTTTTCCCGATATCGGTCAATGTATCGGAACAGGAAAAAGTAAGCAATGACAATAGGATAAGCAGAATTACAGAATAAGATTTCATGTGATTAATTGGAAAATGAATTTACAAATGGAATTTACTAATCAAAATTTAAAGGCTGTCATAAAAGTTTACATAATCGTCTGCATACTCCTCGCCTGAAACATAAGGTAAAAATTTCAACTTTTTAGAGACTACATATTTCAAAACTTCTTCGTTTACAACCGGACTTGACTGAATTACTGCATCCGAATAATCGATGGCCAGTTTTGAAAGAGCCACAAAGTCAATCACTTTATCTTTTACCTTAACTACATGTCGTTTCTCAATACCTTCAAGCAATAGTCGTTCGGCAAAGAGGCTGCGAAATGGTTTTTTAAATTCATCGGCAAAAAGTGAATAAACAACTTTTGAGTTTTTGAAAAAAGGATCATCGTTGTATGCTTTTTTGATATATAAAGGGGCCAAAGCAGTCATCCAGCCCTGACAATGAATAACATCCGGTGTCCAGCGAAGTTTTTTTACGGTTTCCATTACGCCACGAACAAAGAAAATGGTGCGTTCATCATTGTCTTCAAATTCCTCATTGTTTTCGTCGGCAACCGTATTTTTCCGGTGGAAATAATCGTCGTTATCAATAAAATAAACCTGCATACGAGCTGATTGGATAGAGGCAACCTTGATAATTAGCGGGTGATCCGTATCGTCAATAATTAAATTCATACCGGACAGGCGAATCACTTCATGAAGCTGATTTCTTCGTTCATTTACGGCACCAAATTTTGGCATAAACGTACGGGTTTCGCGTCCTCGGTCTTGTACCGCTTGAGGTAAGTATCTACCCATATTAGACAACTCAGATTCTGGTAAATACGGAAATATCTCTTGCGAAATATACAAAACTTTGGTAACTTTTTGTTTCATGCTCTTCTGTTCGTTTCGTTAGAGATAAATTCTGATTGCAAAGATATATAAAAAAAATTGGATATAAACAAGACCCTGAAGGACAAATGTTAAGCGGACTTATCAATAAATGTACTAATATAAAAAGCATAAACATTCAAAAAATGCTTAGTTGTCACAAAATCAACTCTTTAATTCCGATTGTGAAATGAATGCTTGATTTCCACCTACCAGCTATTTATAAAAGTTTAACCAAGAATTAATTGCGCTCAATTTGATTGTTATTAACCGAATTGGATGAATTGAATGTTTATGAATTGAACTGTAACTAATCTGATTCAAGGATTAGCAACCAAAAAGGAATGATTATACAAATAACTTTTAGTACTTTTGCAGCCGATTTTTGGTTCAAACAATCAAATAATTCATTGGTTTTAATTCGTGAATGAATTCTATGAAGTTAGTTAATTTAAAATCCAGTCTGGAAGCTGAAATACAGAACATAAAATCAGCCGGAAAAACAATTGGATTTGTTCCTACAATGGGTGCCCTACATGATGGTCATTTGGCATTGGTTTCAAAGGCTGTTAAGGAAAACGACATTTGCGTGGTGAGTATTTTTGTTAATCCCACACAGTTTAACAATGCCTCTGACCTCGAAAAATATCCACGTGATTTAAGTCGTGATGCGGCCTTGTTGGAAAGTAAAGGATGTAACATTATTTTTGCTCCTACACCCGAAGAAATTTATGCTGAAAATGAATTGAATAGCTCCTTCGAATTTGACTTTGGTGGCTTGAATAAGGTTATGGAAGGGAAATTTCGTCCCGGTCACTTCAACGGAGTGGTACAGATTGTAAGTAAACTTTTCAGCCTGGTTCAGCCCGATAAGGCCTACTTCGGCGAAAAAGATTTTCAGCAACTAGCCATCATTCATCACATGGTAAATACCTTGAACTTTGGAGTGGAAATTGTTGATTGTCCTATTATTCGTGAACCGAGCGGACTGGCTATGAGTAGCCGGAATGAACGATTAACGGCCGAACAGCGCAAAAAAGCAACAGAAATCTCTAAAGTTCTGTTTGAAAGTCGTAACTTTGTCCCGAATTTATCACCTGCTAAGTTGATTCATTGGGTAATAACAAAAATTAATGAGATTGACGGACTTGATGTTGAATATTTCGAAATTGTAAATTCAAAAACATTACAAACTCTTCAATCATGGAATGAGCCTTCAGTAGGTTGTATTGCTGTTTTCTGCGCTGAGGTAAGATTAATTGATAATATCAGATACAATACAGTTGACAATTTAGAGTTGACAATTGATAATTGAAATAAGAGTTAACTGCTAACTGTTAACTGCAAACTGTAAACTAAATAATATGTTTGTACACGTTGTAAAGTCTAAGATTCACCGCGTTTCCGTCACTGAAGCAAATCTGAACTATATCGGAAGTATTACCATCGATGAAGATTTGATGGATGCCGCCAATGTGATTGCCAATGAAAAAGTAAGCATTGTGAACAATAATAATGGTGCTCGCCTCGAAACATACGTAATTCCCGGTAAACGTGGATCGGGCGTTATTTGCCTGAATGGTGCTGCTGCACGTTTGGTTCAACCCGGCGATATCATTATCATAATGGCTTATGCCATGATGGATTTTGAAGAAGCCAAGACATTCAAACCTGCCATAGTTTTTCCCGATACTGCCACTAACAAGTTAATATAGGTGGTTTATAAAGTTCATAAAGTTTGAAAGTAAGCTTATCATTACTTTACAAACTTTCTACTTTACAAACTTTACAAACTTTACAAACTGTCAACTTTCCAACTTAATTTAAATGAAAGTCGTAATTATTAAATACAATGCAGGAAATATCCGTTCAGTGCTTTTTGCCTTGGAGAGAATTGCTGTGAATGCAGTTGTAACCGATGATCATGACGAAATCCGTGCAGCTGATCGGGTTATTTTTCCCGGAGTTGGCGAGGCTTCATCCGCAATGAAATATCTGAAAGAAAAAGGACTTGATAAATTGATTTGCTCACTGACTCAACCTGTTTTGGGGATTTGTTTAGGGATGCAGTTAATGTGTGCTCATTCTGAAGAAAATGACACAGATTGCCTCGGGATTTTCGAACAACAGGTTAAACTTTTTCCTCAAAATGGCTATAAAGTTCCACAAATTGGCTGGAACAATATAACTGATTTAAAATCAGGCTTGTTTGATGGTATTTCCGAAGGCGCTTACATGTATTTTGTTCATAGTTACTTTGTTGAGAATTGTGCCAATGCCATTGCCAAAACCGATTATGTAATTCAATACAGTTCTGCCATTCAAAAAAACAACTTCTCTGCCGTTCAATTTCATCCCGAAAAATCGGGTGAAGCAGGTCAGAAAATTCTTGAAAACTTCATTTTTTCTAAATGACATTCGACTTACAGCATACCGACATACATTCAAATGCCAGAGCCGGCATAATTACTACAGATCATGGCGTCATCGAAACGCCTATTTTTATGCCTGTGGGTACGGTCGCATCGGTTAAGGCTGTGCATCAGCGCGAACTGAAAGAAGATATTAAAGCTCAAATCATTCTGGGAAATACGTATCATTTGTATCTTCGCCCTGGAATTGATACCTTGGAACGTGCCGGAGGATTACATAAATTCAATGGTTGGGATAAACCAATTCTGACTGATAGTGGAGGTTATCAGGTATTTTCATTATCCGAAAACCGAAAACTCAAGGAAGAAGGTGCTACATTCCGTTCACATATTGATGGAAGTAAACATCTTTTTACTCCGGAAAATGTGGTTGATATTCAGCGAATTATAGGTGCCGACATTATCATGGCTTTTGATGAATGTACGCCCGGAACAGCCGATTATCAGTATGCAAAAAAATCGATGGAAATGACGCATCGATGGCTGGAGCGAGGATTGAGACATTTTGACGGAACTGAATCGAAATACGGTTTTTCACAAACTTATTTTCCCATTGTTCAGGGTTGTATTTATCCCGATTTACGTCGGCAATCCGCTGAATTCATAGCTTCACAAAATCGCGAAGGCAATGCCATTGGTGGTTTAGCGGTTGGTGAGCCTACTGAAATGATGTACGAGATGATAGAAGTGGTGAATGAAATACTTCCGAAGGAAAAACCACGTTATTTAATGGGAGTGGGGACGCCACAAAATATTTTGGAAGGAATTGAACGTGGTGTGGATATGTTCGACTGTGTAATGCCAACCCGAAACGGACGAAATGGTATGATTTTTACGTCGCAGGGAATCATGAATATGAAGAATGAGCGATGGAAAAATGACTTCTCAGCACTTGATGAATTCGGAACTTCGTATGTTGACCAGGCCTATTCCAAGGCTTATTTAAGACATTTATTTATCAGCAAAGAACTATTGGCTATGCAAATAGCATCCATTCATAACCTGGCTTTCTACCTTTGGTTGGTGGGCGAAGCAAGAAAACATATTCAGCTTGGAGATTTTTCAGCCTGGAAAAAAGGAATGATGGAACAACTAGGAAGACGTTTGTAAAATTTAAAAGTTGATTAAGTTGATAGGGTTGATTAAGGCTGAAGAATTTTAAAAGTTTGAATATTTTGAGAACTTGAAGAAAGAAAAGTTATAAAGAGCCTTTTCTTGCAATTTTCAAACGACAGAAACCTTATAAATTTAATTAATCCAATTATCCCCAATAAACAATATGAATTTAATCAACTAATTGACTTAATTTACACAATCAACTTAATCAACCTTTCAAACTATATAAACTTCTAACTGAAGATGAAACTCAATTACAGCACTTTTGGTTTAAAACGAATTGATACATACATTATCAAAAAGTTTTTGGGGACTTATTTTTTCTCCATTGCTATGATTTTGAGTATTGCTGTAGTTTTTGATTTAACCGAAAAACTGGATAAGTTCTTCGAAAACAATGCCCCGCTTAAAGCGATTGTATTTGATTATTATCTGAACTTTATTCCTTTCTACATGAATATGTTCAGCCCTCTGTTTACTTTTATTGCCGTTATTTTCTTTACCTCTAAAATGGCAAATAATACAGAAGTTATCGCCATTTTGGCAAGCGGAGTAAGTTTCAGGCGATTGATGTTACCGTATTTTATTTCAGCTCTGGTAATTGCTGCCATTTCATTTACGATTGGTGGCTATATTATTCCGCCGGCAAATAAAAAAATGTTGAATTTCGAGGATAAATATATACGTAAAATTAAGCAGGATAATGCTCGAAATGTTCAAATGGAAGTTGAAAAAGGTGTCATTATGTATATCGAACGCTACGAAGTCTCTAATAATACCGGCTATCGCTTTTCGCTTGAAAAGTTTGAAAATAAGACACTTGTATCAAGACTGACTGCTCAATCCATCACCTGGGATTCTGCTTATCAATGGAAAATTACCGATTACTTGCAACGTGATTTTAATGGAATGCGTGAAAATATTACGAAAGGTGTGTCAAAGGATACAACTATTTTAGTTAAACCGGAAGAGTTTTTTATTTCTGCTGCAGAAGCACCTCAATTGAATAATATACAATTGGGAGCACTTCTGAGTAAACAACGGGACAGAGGGATAGGGAATATTCAGGGATTTGAAGATGAGTTTTATAAACGCTTTTCCATGCCGCTTGCTGCTTTTATTATGACTTTAATTGGGGTTTCACTTTCGTCACGTAAAGTTCGGGGTGGGATGGGCATACATTTGGGTATTGGACTGGCGTTGAGTTCGTTGTATATTTTATTCTCCACTATGTCAACTTCTTTTTCGGTAAATGGTAGTATGTCTGCATTCACGGCCGTTTGGTTACCAAATGTATTATTTCTGTTGATTGGTGTCTATCTTTACAATACTGCCCCGAAATAAATAAGCCCCCTAAATCCCCCACAGGGGGACTTTGTTGAGTACACAAAAAAAAGAAGTCATTCATTTAACAGAATAACTTCTTTTTTTTCAAAAGTCACCCTGTGGGGGATTTAGGGGGCTTCTTCTAACGCTCCGAATATTGTTTTTCGTAATAGTTTTTGTAATCACCGTTGATGATATTGTCCATCCATTCCTGATTCTGCATATACCAGTCAACTGTTTTTTCAAGTCCTTCTTCAAATTGAAGTGAAGGTTTCCAGCCCAGTTCACGTTGAAGTTTAGTAGAGTCAATAGCATACCGTAAATCGTGTCCGGCACGGTCTTTTACGAATGTAATCAACTTTGCCGATTCGCCCTCAGTGCGACCTAGTTTTTTATCCATAATCTTGCACAATGCCTTTATCAAATCGATATTAGACCATTCGTTATTTCCGCCAATATTATAGGTTTCGCCATTGTTTCCGTTGTGGAAAATGGTATCGATTGCCCGGGCATGATCGTTTACAAACAACCAGTCACGTACATTTTCACCTTTTCCATAAATAGGAATCGGACGACTATTTTTGATGTTATTGATTGAGAGAGGAATCAGCTTTTCAGGGAAATGATTCGCTCCATAATTATTCGAACAATTCGAAATTACAACCGGCAAACCATACGTGTCATGAAAAGCCCGTACAAAATGATCGGAAGAAGCTTTGCTTGCCGAATAAGGTGAGTGTGGATCATAACTGGTTTCTTCGGTAAAGAAAGTTCCGTCAAATTCCAAAGCACCATACACTTCGTCGGTCGAAACATGGTAAAAACGTTTGCCTTCCATATTGCCTTTCCAGCTTTCTTTAGCAGCATTCAACAGGATACATGTACCAAAAACATTGGTTCTGATAAAGGCAAACGGATCAGTTATCGAACGGTCAACATGCGATTCGGCAGCTAAATGTACAACTCCATCAAATTGAATCGTTGAAAATAATTCCGTGATAAACTTTTCGTCGGTAATGTCGCCCTTTACAAATTTATAATTTGGAGCTTTCGCCACATCTTTCAGATTTTCCAAATTTCCTGCATAAGTCAATGCATCTAAGTTTACGATTTGATAATCAGGGTATTTTGTTACAAATAACCGCACTACATGCGAACCGATAAAACCAGCACCTCCGGTAATTAAGATTGTTTTTTTCATCATTAAAATTAATTTTAGTAGCACAAAGATACATCGAATTTTGATGTCTAACAACTTGTTGAAAACTTTTTGTCCGAAAAAATTTCATTCTAATCTGTTTGCTATATTTTTGCAGAGTGGAAAATTTAAGTCAACATATTGAAAAACTACTGGCACGGCACGATTATGTTGTTGTTCCGGGATTAGGAGGTTTTGTTATACAGCCTCAGTCTGCCGTAATCCAGAATGACCTGATTTTACCTCCATGTGCCATTATTGGCTTCAATCCGCTTATGTTACACAGCGACGGATTATTGGCTATTGAAGTGTCTCGTGTTGAGGAAATCAGTTACCGTCAGGCAATGAATTCTATTCAAAAAATGTCAGAAAGCATAAAATCAAAACTTCTGGCCAATGAATCTGTTCAAATAGGAAATCTTGGAACACTCTGCTACAATGACTCGAGAAATATCATTTTCACGCCTGAAAAAATCCCTGAGTTTTTGCCACAAAACTTTGGATTGACAGAATTATATCTTAGCCCAGGTCTAGAAACCACAAAAAAACAGAAAGAAATCCGTATTACTATCTCAACCGGAAGATTTTATAAATATGCTGCAATTGGTCTATTGTTGATTGGTTTATTCCTCACTACAACACGTGTCAGTGATGTTCGTCAATCCGATTATGCCACTCTGGCACCTGCTTTGTTTGAAAATTCAACAGAAACGAAGGTTGAAGAAACAAAACAAGCAGAAGAATCAACGAATGAAACTTTTACAGAGAAAGTTGAACCGGAAGTTGTCAGAAATTTTCATGTCGTTGTTGCCAGTCTGCCATCTAAAAGTTCAGCAGATAATTTCTGTAAAGTGTTGATTGAAGCTGATTTTAAAAATGCTCATGTATTAGAGCCTGTAAGAACCTACCGTATTGCCATAGAATCTTTCTCCGATAAGAATGAGGCCATTCAGTACATGGAAAATCTCCGCAAAACCGATAAACGCTTCGAAACAGCCTGGGTACTCTGTAAATAATTATCCGCTCATCTCTGCCACTTTGCTTGCCAAGAATTTCCAATTTCCAATTTCCAATTTGCATTGCAATGTGTTTATATTCAGAGACATAGTTATTAATTGATAATTGGTAATTATTAATTGAATTTTTTTTTCTACCTTTGCATCCGCTTTTCGAGAAAAAGCATCAGGTATAATCATTTAAAAATAAAAAAAATGCCAACAAAAATTAGATTGCAACGTCACGGTCGTAAGGGATATGCTTACTATCATATTGTGATTGCTGACAGCAAAGCGCCACGCGATGGCAAATTCATCGAACGTATCGGTTCGTACAACCCAAACACCAATCCTGCTACTATCGATTTAAAATTCGAACGTGCCTTGTATTGGTTAACAACAGGTGCTCAGCCTACTGACACCACTCGTAACATTCTTTCAGCAGAAGGTGTTTTATTGAAAAAACATTTACTTGAAGGAGCAAAAAAAGGTGCATTTGATGTAGAAGAAGCAGATAAACGCTTCGAAGCTTGGAAAGCAGGCAAAGAATCGAATACTGTAAAAACAAAAGAACAATTAGCTGCTCAAAAGCAAGCTGACTTAAAAGCACGTCAAAAAGCTGAAGCTGAGGTAAACAAAGCAAAAGCTGCTGAACAGGCTCAGAAAAAAGCTGATGCTATTGCTGCTGCTATACCAGCTCCTGTTGTCGAAGAAACCCCAGAAGAAGTCGCAGAGCCAGTATCAGAAGTTGTTTCTGTTGAAGAAGCTGTCGTAGCTGAAGAAGTTGTCGTAGCTGAAGAAGTTGCCGTAGCTGAAGTTGTTGAAGAAGCTGTCGTAGCTGAAGTTGTTGAAGAAGTTGCCGTATCTGAAGTTGTTGAGGAAGTTCCTGTAACTGCAGTTGTCGAAGAAGTTGCTTCTACGGAAGTTGTCGAAGAAGTTGCTGAATAAAAATCGAACTTTTGTGACCAAAATATATAGAAACCCGAAAGAAATTTCGGGTTTTTTATTAACAGAAAATTGAATTACATTTTTTAAATAAAAACAACTTATTACACAATTTTTAGTGAGAAAAGGCGTTTATATTATTTAATACGATATTCATAACAATTAACTATGGAAAATATTGTCAACATTGCCCTCCAGATACTTCCAACATCCAAAACAATTCACCCTTATTTATTGGTCGATAAAGCCATTGAAGTAATAGCTTCATCTGGTTTACGCTATAAGGTAACTCCGTTCGAAACCGTAATGGAAGGAAGTTATGAAGAGATTATGAATGTGGTGAAACAAGCTCAGGAAGCCTGCTATGAAGCCGGTGCAGATAGTTTGATGACTTATGTAAAGATTCAAAGCTCAAGCAAGGATGTGAGCATTGATGACAAAATGGAGAAATATGAGTGAAAATTAGCCAAATACTTTTTATATAAATATTTAGCCGAACTTTTATTCTCTTATTTATGGCAAATAAATACTTTTCAAAATTAATTGAATCAGACTTTATTCCATTTGTCAAATATGGAATCGTTGGTGTATTAGGCTTGCTAGTGGATATGGGAGTATTTTATATTATGAACAAAAAACTTAATATAAATTATGTCTTTTCGAATATAATTAGTTCAAGTTTAGCTGTGATTCATAACTTCGTGTTAAATAGTTATTTCACATTTAAGATGACAGATAAAAAACTGAATCGCTTCTTTAGATTTTATCTTATAGCCCTTGGTGGAATGGTGATTAGTACAGGACTTTTAGTATTATTCATTGATATTTTAGGAATAGAAAATATGTTAGCAAAATTTATTTCAATATTGCTAGTTGCATTTATCCAATATTTTTTAAATAAAAATTTTACTTTTCGATCTAAAAAAATAGTATTATGAAGGAAACTCTGAGTATTATTGTTCCTTGTTACAATGAAGAGGCAGTTATCAATGAATCTTATAGTCAATTGAAAAATGTCATTGATAAAATGACCACAATCCAAACAGAAATCATTTTTATCAATGATGGAAGTAAAGATTCTACAGCTGAAATGCTTAGCAAAATTGCTTCAAATAGTACGAATGTTAAAGTATTGCATTTTTCCAGAAATTTTGGTCATCAAGCAGCTGTTACAGCAGGTATCAATTATTGTAATAGTGATCTTGCATTAATAATTGATGCGGATTTGCAAGATCCTCCTGAATTAATTCCTGATATAATTGATACAAAGAACCGCGATAAAGCTAACGTGGTATATTGTGTAAGGGATGAACGAAAAGGAGAAAGTATATTCAAGAAACTTACAGCTAGAGTTTTTTATCGTACAATGAATTATCTATCCGAGGTAAATTTTCCGCTCGATACTGGAGATTTCCGTTTGATTGATAGACAAGTTATGAATGAATTCAAAAAATTTCGCGAAAAGGGAAAATATATTCGTGGCATAATTAGTTGGGTTGGATTTGTTCAGGTACCATACAAATATAAAAGAAATCCCCGCTTTGCAGGAGAAACGAAATATCCGTTAAGCAAAATGATACAATTTGCATCTACTGCCATGCTTTACTTTTCTAAAAAACCATTAAAACTGGCTACTGGATTGGGTTTTACATCAGTATTAATAGGTGTATTTTATGCTGTTTATGCTGTAGCAGGGAAATTATTTGGTTTTACACATGCTCTTTCAGGTTGGAGTTCAATTATTCTATTGATTGTTTTCTTTGGCGGTGTACAGCTTCTTACGGTTGGGGTTTTGGGGCAGTATATTGGAATTCTTTTTGATGAAATAAAAGATAGGCCAGAATACATTGTAAGTAAAAAAGAGAATTTCTGATTATAAAATCACTACATTAAATATTAATCATCAAACTATTTTAAATATTATGGATAATAAAGAATTAAAATTGAGATTCATTATTTTTTTTTCAATTGCGTTTTTAATAATAACATTTCTTTTTCTTCACGGAACAATCCCTTCAGGATTTCATTTTGTCGATAATCATGAAGTAGTTCAGATTAACAAAGATTTATCCGATGCGAATGGAAATATAATTCAAGTTATTTCTAAATGGGTCAATAATGACCTTGGAGGGCGTTTCCGTCCAATGTATATGATTGATAATGTAATTGTTTATTCTTTATTTCAAGGGAACTTTTTCTCAATTTCACTCTTTCATGCTATTCTTCATATCTTTATTGCATTCTTTCTATTTCTTTTCCTTAGAAAATTAAATTTCCGTATATTTGAATCAATCATATTTCCTATGATTGCGTTAATTGGAGATCAAACTGTGATTTGGTGGCGTTTAGGTCCTAATGAAAGCATAGGTATGTGGTATTTATCTCTTACGTTGGTCTTTATGATTTACTCCATAAAGACTGAGAAGAGAAATACAATGTTCCGTGTACTATTTTGCATTAGTGGGATGTTAACAATCTTATGCAAAGAAAGTTTTTTACTATTAACCCCTGCAATTATTTTAACTTATATCGCTCTAGTAAAATCAAATTCGAAATCTAATAGTTTTTTAGAAATTATAAAAAAATATTACATTGAATTTTGTGTTTTTGCGATTTTATTTTCCACTTCAATATATTTTATACTAACAAAAGTAAACACTGAGAATCTAGGTTATGCTGGGATAAAAGGTGTAAATCCAATGTTATATATAACTACTTTTGGCAAACTATTTACACAAGGTGGAATTGGAATTGCCGGTATTGCTATTTTTTGCCTATCAATTATTTCTACGATTATATGGGGTGAAAGAAGTACGAAGAAGCGTTTAATTGTACATACACTGATTTTTACAATTGCTTTACTCATTGCTTTACCACAAGCAGTTTTATATGCTAAATCAGGTATATTTGAACGTTATTTTCTTCCCGGTATGTTGGCATGGGCTTTGATGTTGGCCTATTCGCTAAAAAACATAAAGGAGCTCATAGAACTGAAATTTTCAAAAAAAATCTCAACCGCTTTTTTCAAAGCCGAAGTAATACTAATAGCTTTTTTGATAATTCCAAAGATTTTTAGTCTATCAAAAGAAGCAACCTTGTTTACCAACGAAGGAAAAGAGGTAAATACAGTTTTGTCATTGATTTCTGAAAATATCCGTCCAAGTCAAACAATAGTTTTTATAGCCGATCCAATAACTGATTTTGAAAGGACTATTTCATTTAGAAGATTCTTAAATGGAACAGTTGGTATAAATAAAATATATACACTTCCTGTTATGCCAATAAATCCTGATGCTTTCGGTCAACTTCTAATTCATGATTTTTCATGGACAATGGGTGGCGAAGAGATGAACTTTTCTCATTTAGTCGACAAAAAGTCTGCAGAAGCATTAGTTATATTTCCATTACTCAGAGAAAAAGGTGATTCAATTATTTTCACACTAGGGTATAATCTAAATGAATTTGACTCTTACAAAATAGGGAGTTATCAAGTTTATCTAAAGAAAAAAAATAACTTAAATTCTTTTTTCAGTGAATATAATTCCGAATCAATTTTACCAATTTCAAAACAGGAAACCATTTATAAAGAAAAAGCATTTTTTCCAGAGAAAAGCATACAAAAGGGTGACTCTGTACAGATTATTATTCATCCCGCTACTGAGATTAAAGCTCCAATGAGTGCGTTTGTAATTTTGCTTGATCAGGCACATCCCGAAATCATTGCTATTCATCAACAAATTTTTGGAAATAGGGAAATTAAAATTTCAAAATTAGTTGAGAAAGATATTGAAAAACCATGGTTAATATATCGAAATTGGGGTAAAGAACAAGCTATTCCAATGGCGAATATTTCAATAAGAGTAAAACGAAATAATCAAATTTTCATTCCTATTCGCTGATTGTAATAATGATTAGAAATATTACATCAAGCATAAAATCCAACCGTCAGGTGCTAAAGAATATGACCTGGCTTGGAGTGCTTCAGTTTGCGAATTATTTGATACCACTTCTGATAATTCCATACATTGTAAGGGTACTTGGAGCTGATATATTTGGAAAAATTACATATGCACAAAATATAATAGCTTATTTTACTTTAATCATTAATTTTGGATTTGAATATTCGGCAACCCGTGAAATAGCAGTAAATAAAGGGAATAAATCTGCCATAAATCAAATATTCTGGAGTGTAATAAAACAAAAAGCAGTTTTACTTTTACTCACATTTGTAGGTTTAGTAATTTTGTACTTCACATTTTCAAAAGTAAACTCCGATTTCACTTTATATCTGTTTGTTTTTCTGATGAATGTCGGAATTGTTATTTTTCCAACGTGGTTTTTTCAGGGAATGGAAGAAATGGGGAAAATGGCAATTTTTAATGTATTAATTAAAGGATTAGGATTAATCCTGACTGTTTTATTTGTAAAATCAGCTTCTGATTATCTGTATTATCCATTATTGACGACGATTTCCTACATTGGTTGTGGCATTGGAGCATTAATATATGTTATTAAACATTTTGAATTAAAGTTAGTAAAAGCTGATAAGTTACTGTACAAAAAACTATTTTCAAGAAGCTTTCCTATCTTTTTAAACAATTTGTTCGTTAGTGGCTATACAATTACGAATATGACCATGTTGGGATTTTATGTTTCAGATAAAGAAATTGGGTATTATTCAGGGGCTTTTAAAATAATAATGGCAATTCTTATGATTACAAGTACACCTATTAATATGGCTATTTTTCCGACTATCAGCAGAAAATTTGCTGAATCGAAAGAGATTGGACTTATTTATTTTAAGAAAACAATCTTGAATCTTGCATTAATTTCGATAGTTATTTCATTAGCAACTTTCATTGTTTCACCCATTTTAGTTAAGTTTTTACTTGGTAGTGAGTTTGTTCCATCACTTAATTTGCTTAAGTTATTTTCTGTATTGCCATTTCTTGTTATAATGGCAAGTCTTTTTACAATTCTGGGACTTTATGGTGCAGGCATTCAACGATTTGCCCCCTGGATTGGCGCATCGCTTGGAATTTTTTGTATTTTATTTAATTTGTTCTCTATCCCTTTGTTGGGAATGTACGGAGCTGCTTGGGGATGGATAATCTCAGAATCTCTGGAAGTACTTATTGCCGGAAGTCTTTTTTATTTTGGATTTATAAAAAGATTAAAATCGAATAATTAGCCTATGTTAACTTTTACTATTTTCATTTGCTTTTTCATATTTGTTTTGAGCTTAATATGTTCTAAATATAATATATTTTCACCAAGTGTGATTACTTCAGGTATTTGGCTAATAATAATGATTTTAAATATTATCATTCCAAATAATTTATATCCATTATCTTCAAATTTTCTAATTCCAATCAATATCTGGATTTCCCTTTTTTGTTTTTTCTCGCTGTTAATTCAGTCTCTAACTTTTTCTTCAGGAAGCTCAATTCAACCAAGTCAATTTGCTCGCAATTTATTTTATTATATCTCTCTATTAACGTTCCCGTTTCTGTTATTTAAAGCATATGAAATTATACAATTAGGAAGTGTTAGTAATTGGATGGGACAATTAAGAATAGTTGCAACAGGTGGATCAAAATTAATTGATCAACAAGAAACCAGTCCTTTTTATATAATCATTTGGTTGGTAAGTTATTTAATTGAACTATATTATTTCTCAGAAAAAAACAAAAAAAGAGTTTATGTACTTTTCTTAATGTATTTCGCATATGCTTTGATTTCAATGTCAAAGACAAACTTTTTGAGCTTGTTTTTATCAACTGTCTTAATTTTATATTTTAAAAACATATTCAAAATAAAGCATATTTTTATCTTCTTAATTGCACTTTTTGTTTTTTTTCAGGGATTTCAATCATTCAGAAGTCAAGGTAAAAATATTCCAAATCAAACAACAAAATTTGTTACTCTTTATTTATTAAGCAGTCCTGTAGCATTTGAAAAAATAACTGATAATTCGACTCAACAATGGGGTGAAAATACATTTAGAACTTTTTATGCTATAAAATACAAATTAGGATTTTCTGATATAAAACCAGTTGATCAAATTCTCCCATTTATATATATTCCTATTTCAACAAATACTTATACAATACTCTATCCTTTCTTTATAGACTTTGGAATTGCAGGTGTTATATTTTTCTCTATATTCTTTGGTTTATTGCTTGGATTTATTTTTAAAAAAAGTCAGGAGTCAAGTATTATATTCATAATTATCTATTCGTTCATTTTACCACAAATTGTGATGCAATTTGCGGGTGAGATGATTATAACAAATTTATCTTTAAACCTTAAAAGAATTTTAATTGTTATGTTACCTTTTATAATTACCAAGTACAATCTCTTTTCAAAAAACCAAAATAAAGTATTAGGATAATAAAATGAATATTCAAGCAGAAAACGGAATTGCTATTGTCATTGTTTTATATAAAACCAGTCTAGAATTGTCCATGACATATAAAACATTAAAATTATTTATTTCAAATATAAACACAAACTTTGAAATAATAATTTACAATAATAGTGATACTGAAACTATTAGCGAAAATTCAAATTATCAAGTCGTTACTTCCCAAAAAAATGACAAACTATCTGGTCCATATAACTATACATTAAAGTTTGCCAAAGAGCATAATTTAAAATGGATACTTTTATTGGATCAGGATACAGAAATAACAAAAGAATATTTTGTAAAATTAGCAGATTTCTTATGCATGGAGAAAGATTCTGACTTAGTTGCAGTTGTTCCGTTCTTAAAAGAAAATTCAAAAGTTCTTTCACCACAGAAAATAAACAATTTCGGGTGGTGGCAACGCAAAATTGTGACTCCGGGTTATCAAACCGGCCGGGTTACAGCATTTAATTCCTTGTCGTTACTTGACGTTGAATTTATGTTATCAATTGGAGGTTTTAATATTGAGTATCCTCTGGATATGCTGGATCATTGGTACTATTTACAAATATATAATCAAAGAAAAAAAGTATATGTACTTGATACATATATTGAACATCAGCTTTCATTATCCAACTACGAAAATAATGTTTCTTTTGAAAGACATAGAAGTCTTTTAAAAGCCGAAAAAGGTTTTACAAAGGAACTCGGGATAACTCATTATCTATCATATAAAATAAGATTAACACTAAGATTGATTAGACAGTTTATTTTTTTTAAGGATAAAAGGTATGCGTTAATAATTTTCAAAACATTAATTGGGAAATTATGATTTCAGTTTGTCTCACCACCTTTAATGGAGAAAAATATATAGTTGAACAACTTCGGAGTATTCTTTCTCAATTGGAAAGTGCCGATGAAGTTATTATTTCAGATGACAATTCAGTTGATTGCACCTTAGAGTTAATTAAAAACCTAGAGGATAAAAGAGTAAAGATTTTTATAAACAATCAGAAAAGAGGAATTCAATCAAACGTTGAGAATGCATTAAATCAGGCAAAAGGCGATATAATTTTTTTATCAGATCAAGATGATTTCTGGTTACCTGAAAAGGTTTCTGTAGTTATTAATGCATTGCAAGATTCCGATTTGATTGTGACAGATTGTTATATTACGGATAAGGATTTGAATATTGTTCATGATTCGTTTTTTCAACAGAACAACTCGCAATCAGATAAATGGAAAGCACTTATCCGAAATCCATATTTAGGATGTTGTATGGCATTTAATCGTAAAGTCCTCGAAAAATCATTGCCGTTTCCTTCAAATATTCCAATGCATGATATTTGGATTGGTAATATTGCCGCATTTAATTTTAAAGTGAGTTTTATTCTTGAAAAATTAATATATTATAGAAGACATGGAAATAATGTTTCAAGTGCTTCTGAACCATCAAAATATGGTCTTCTACAACAAATAAATTTTAGATTAAAGATTATTCAAGAACTAATTAAACTTTCTTTTAAAAATAAGAAAATTTGAGAATCATTTATGCAATAAATATCTTTTCTATTCGTTTTACATTATAATACATTTTTCAATAACTGAAATTCCACTTGACTTTGAGAAAATAATACATGAAAGTTTCAATAATCACAGCTACTTTTAATAGCGATAAGAACATACAGCGAACTATTGATTCTGTAGTAAGTCAAGACTATCCGGATATTGAACACATTATTATTGATGGAGGCTCAACTGATAATACACTTAAAATTATTGAATCCAACAAACATAAGATTTCTACATTTATCTCCGAAAAAGATAAAGGTATTTATGACGCACTGAATAAAGGCATTAAAATGGCAACGGGTGATGTGATTGGTTTCCTGAATTCAGATGATGTTTTCACAAATAAACATGTTATTTCACGCGTAGTAAACTGCTTGCAAATAAAAAAATCAGATGTTGTCTACGGAAATCTTGTATACCAATCAAAAGATGAAGAAAATAAAAAAACAATAAGATACTGGAGAAGTAATGTCTATAGTCCGGGTTGTTTAAAATGGGGTTGGATGCCACCACATCCAACAGTATATTGTAAACGTGAAATTTATGATACTTGGGGATTGTACGATGACAATTTAAAAATTTCAGCAGACTATGATTTTATTTTAAGAGTTTTTAAACAGCCAACTGTTTCAAAGTCTTTTCTGCCTACAATAATGGTAAAAATGGATGTTGGCGGAGTGAGTAACAGTTCAGTGAAAAACATATTGCAAAAATCATTTGAAGATTTTAAAGCGATTCATCGAAATCAAACTGGAAATATCTTAACTTTAATCTTTAAAAATATCCGCAAGCTAAATCAGTTTAATAGTTACAAGATCTATAAAGTCAGATGTTGAATGCTTCGATAGTTTTATATAATCACTCACTGTCGGAAATTACTCCTTTAGTTGAATGCTTACGGAAATCAGAACAGGTTTCCGTTATTTTTTTGGTAGATAACTCCCCCCATCGGAATACGGACTTTGAGCAACTCGATGTGAATTATTTGCATTCGGGCACAAACATTGGCTATGGTGCTGCTCATAATATAGCCATTCGTCAGACTATCGAACAAAACATTAACTATCATTTGGTCGTGAATCCTGATATTTCATTTGACTTTGAAATTTTGCAGAAAATTTCAGATTTTATGGATTCTAATCCTGAAATCGGACATGTAATGCCTAAAGTATATTACCCAAGCACTGAGATTCAGTATTTATGTAAACTTCTTCCCACACCCTTTGATTTGATTTTCAGAAGATTCCTTCCCCCTTCCTGGGCAAAAAAAAGAATGGAGCAATTTGAACTTCGCAGTTCTGGTTATAATCAGATTATGGATGTTCCATATTTGTCGGGTTGTTTTATGTTTTTACGAACAGAGGCTCTAAAGAAAGTTGGATTGTTCGACGAACGTTTTTTTATGTATCCCGAAGATATTGATTTAACCCGCCGCATTCACCGCCAATTCCGAACAGTATTTTATCCTGAACTAAGTATTATTCACCACCATGCCCGTGATTCATACCTTAATCTAAAGATGTTATGGATTCATACCACCAACATGATTCGGTATTTCAATAAATGGGGCTGGATTTTTGACCGAGAGCGGAAAATAATTAATAAAAACACGCTTAATCAATTTAAATAATGATACTTTTGCATTTGTAAAACCATTATTTCTATCCTATGAATTTTAGCCTTCTTCAAATTGCAAGTGCCTTTATGGTGCTTTTTGCCATCATCGATATTTTGGGATCTATTCCCATTATTCTTAATATCAAGCAAAAGGGTGATGTGGTTCATTCTTTCAGTGCCAGTGTTGTGGCACTAGTTATTCTGATTGGTTTTTTGTTTGGAGGTGAGGGAGTTTTAAAACTTTTCAATGTTGATATTCAGTCTTTTGCAGTGGCAGGGGCATTAGTCATTTTTGTTTTTGCGATGGAAATGGTATTGGACATAGAAATTTTTAGAAATAAAGGTCCGAAAAACGGTTCGTCCATTGTACCCATTGCATTTCCATTAATTGCTGGTCCAGGATCATTCACAACGTTACTTACTCTTCGGGCTGAATATGCCACTGAAAATATTATTGCAGCACTGGTTCTCAATATGATATTTGTTTTCCTCGTTCTCAAATCAACGTCTAAAATTGAAAAGATGATAGGGGAAGGTGGAATTTATATCCTTCGTAAATTCTTTGGGATTATTTTATTAGCTATTGCAGTGAAATTGTTTACAACGAATATTGGTTCGTTATTATAATAGCCCACTAAACTCCCCCGAAGGGGACTTTAAGACAAAAGCTTACTGAAAGGAAATTCAGTAAGCTTTTGTCTTTTTTTGGTTTCCCCTTTTGGGGGAATTAAAGGGGGCTCTATTCCAACACTTCGTTATCGTGCATTTCTTTCATAAAGGTCACAAAATCGTTTTTTCGGTCAGAGTCCATCCATTCCAGACTACGGCGAGGATGCGCATTCAATGCGCCGGAAATAAGATATGGAATATGATAGCCCCAGTCTATTTCTTTTTGCATAGGGTGAACATAGTCCTGAATTACCTGCAACAAGGGCAATAAACGGTATTTAGGATTTTTGAGGAAAGCAATCAGAATTTCAATCGGGCAATTACCGGCACCACGACCTAATCCCATCAAAGTTGCATCAAGCATAGTGCAACCTTCCATAATGGCCGTGTACGTGTTTGACATGGCCATTTGCATATTATTATGCGCATGTATTCCTATTTCTTTTCCGGGTAAAGCAGCCATATACTTCCGAACCAAATGCTGAATAGATTCCACATACATACTTCCGAAACTGTCGACGGCATAGAATGTTTTTACACGTGATTTCGCAATGTCTTTCAACGCTTCATCCAGTTCCAGTTCACCTACAGTTGAAACTGCCATAAGATTGATACAAACTTCGTAACCTTTATCCATACAGTGATGTGCAAGTGCAATGGCTTTGTCAACCTGATGGCAATAACAAGCCACCCGAATCATATCGAGTAAACTTTCCGAAGCCATTGGTATATCGTCAAGGTCAATACGACCGATATCAGCCATGGCAGAAAGTTTCAGATTAGTTTCATTTTTACCGACTATACGTTCCAAATCTTTTTGATGACAGAACTTCCAGGGACCCATTTCTTTGCGGCTAAACGCTTTTTCGCTGCTCAGGTAGCCTATTTCCATATAGTCAACTCCGGCTTCCACACAGGCATTGTAAACTCCACGAACAAAATCGTCGGAAAATTGCCATTTGTTCATTAATCCACCGTCACGCACGGTGCAATCCATTACTTTAATTTCTTGTTTGTACATCTTATGACCCCCAACCCCCTAAAGGGGGCTTTAGTTTGTTATTATTTTATAGTTATTATTCTAAACTTTTATCAGAGACTCTTTAAAGTCCCCTTTAGGGGATTTAGGGGTCTTTTTTCTAATATTTCCAATTCTTTGCCAATATTGTGATCCACCAAAAACCGATAAATCTGTTCGAAGGTTTCTTTATCTAAACCATGTTCTGCAGCCCATTCTCCACGAGCTTTGATAACATGATTTTTACGATCTTCTGCGATGACGCTTTCCACATCATTTTTGTATTTTACAATTTCACTGACGTATTTGAAGCGTAATCCAAAAAGAGCAATAATTTCTTTGTCAATCAAATCGATTTGATGACGAATTTCTTCTTTGGAAGAACATTCAGAAGGAGATTTAGACAATTTCAACGTAAATATAGGTTTTTGTAAATAGAATGCACAAAAATAGTGATTTTGTTTCAAATTTGAAAACGAAAAACCTTAATTAGTTACAAATTGATATACTTTTACCACTAAGACAGCAAGAACACTATGTCTCACAAAGAAAAATAAAACCGGTGATTCGAATCTACTTCAAATCACCGGCTGTACTGTCAACTATCAACTGACAACTGTCAATTATAATAGTTCCACGCTACGTTTTACAAAGTTTGCCAACGCTTCGCCTTTCAGCATATTGTTCGCTAACAATGCTAAATCAATCAGTTGACGAACCTGTTTTGTTTCTGAGGCAAACGATTTCAAAATCGTTTTCTTCTTATCAGTCAATTCCTGTATTTGTTTGTCAAACTCTTCGATCTGCGTTTTTTCTGAGGCTGGAATCTCCTCGTCTTTTTTGCCTTTCTGATTTTCTTTCAGTGCTGATTTTTGACTTTCAACAAGCGCAATTTCTGTTTCGAGTGGTTTCACATTAGTTCCACAGGCTGATTCTTCATCGGCCAATAATTTTTCAATTATCGGATGAGCGGTGTTCACTACCAGATTGTAACTGTCAGGCATTTCAGCATAAAAACTCATCATCCCGCCTTGCAATGCCGACATTTCTTTCATACGGCGCATAAACTCGTTTTGAGTAACAAAAACCGGATTTGAAGTTGGTGCCAGTTGTTCAAATGTGACGATAAAGTTAGTTTTGTCAATTGGCGGAACTTGTGAATCGAAAACGGTTACCAGCGCATCTCGTTGCATTTCGGTTAGAGGCACTTTAGCGGCATCGTCTTTTTGAATAATCTTATCAATTACGTCGCTGTCCACCCGAACGAAACGTGTCTTCTCAAATTTTTGTTCCAGTTGACCAACCACGTGAACATCCAACTGTCCGTCCATAATCAGAACATCATAACCTTTGTCTTTGGCGTGTTGAATGTAACTGTATTGTTCGTCTGAATTATTGGCATACAGATAAATAAGGTCCCCGTTCTTGTCTTTCTGGTTTTCGCCAACCAGCGTTTTATATTCTTCAAAAGTGAAATATTTACAGTCAATGTTTTTCAATAATGAAAATTTTTCGGCTCGTTCGTAGAATTTCTCGTCACTGAGCATACCATATTGGATAAATACTTTCAGGTTATCCCATTTTTCTTCGAAAGCGCTACGGTCGGCTTTGAAAATTTCTGCCAGACGATCAGCTACTTTTTTGGTAATATGACTAGATATTTTCTTTACATTGGCATCACTTTGCAGGTAACTGCGCGATACGTTAAGCGGAATATCCGGTGAGTCGATAACTCCGTGAAGTAAGGTAAGATATTCAGGAACAATATTTTCCACATGATCGGTCACATAAACCTGATTGCAATACAACTGAATTTTATTGCGTTGCATTTCGATATTATTTTTGATTTTCGGGAAATACAAAATACCGGTCAGGTTAAACGGATAATCCACGTTCAGGTGAATGTGAAACAATGGATCTTCAGCCATTGGATTCAATTCGTGGTAGAATTTGGTATAATCTTCATCGGTCAGGTCAGCTGGTTTGCGAGTCCACGCCGGATTGGTGTTATTGATAATATTATCCTCTTCTGTTTCAACGTTTTTGCCATCTTTCCACTCTTTTTTCTTTCCAAAAGCAATTTCTATTGGAAGGAATTTGCAATATTTGGTTAGCAATTCCTGAATTTTGGATTCTTCCAAAAAATCTTTGTTGTCGTCATCAATATGAAGTACGATATCTGTTCCCCGTTCTGCTTTAATTGTGTCCTCCAGATTATACTCGGGACTTCCGTCGCAAGCCCAATGTTGAGCCTTAGCATCTTCTTTGTGTGATTGTGTAAAGATTTCAACTTGTTTTGATACCATAAACGACGAGTAGAAACCAAGTCCGAAATGACCGATAATGGCTTGTGCATCATTTTTGTATTTTTCCAAAAACTCTTCGGCACCCGAAAATGCAATCTGATTGATGTATTTTTCAATTTCTTCAGCAGTCATACCAATTCCACGATCGGAAATGGTGAGGGTGCCTTTCTTTTTATTTATCGCGATGCGTACAGTTAAATCGCCCAACTCGCCTTTGTATTCGCCTACTGATGCCAGTGTTTTTAATTTCTGAGTTGCATCTACGGCATTCGACACTAATTCACGTAAAAAAATCTCGTGATCGCTGTACAAAAATTTCTTGATAACGGGGAAAATATTAGCACTCGTAACCCCGATGTTTCCTTTACTCATTGTTTGTTCGTTTATAAGTTAATTAGTTGATTATGTTTATTAAGTTGATTGGTTCGGGAGGTTGGAGTTCCGACTCCGACCAATAGTTTATCAATACTTTGTCGGGGCGCAATTTAAAGTTGCACTCCGATTTACGCGACTTTTGATAATCAAAAAAAGTGCCAAGTGAAAGAATGTGACAGAATGGCAGAAAATAACTACTTTTCTGACACTTTCAGGGTTTAAGGTCATTCTTCAAACCCCAAAAAATCACTAATTTAGAGTCATTCTGCACGAATTTTGCAAAAATGTTTGTATCTTTGCGCCCGAAATTTAGATGTATAAAAACAATAATGTAATTTTTATGAACGTAGTTACAAAAACTATCACATTGGGTGATGGACGCACCATTTCTATTGAAACAGGAAAATTGGCCAAACAGGCTGATGGCTCTGTAATGGTTCGCATGGGTAATACCATGCTGTTGGCCACAGTTTGTTCAGCACAAGATGCTGTTCCGGGCACAGACTTTATGCCACTTTCGGTGGATTATAAAGAAAAATTCTCTGCTTTTGGTCGTTATCCGGGTGGTTTCCTTCGTCGTGAAGGTCGCGCTTCCGATTACGAAATTTTAGTTTCACGTCTTGTTGACAGGGCTTTACGTCCGTTATTTCCGGATGATTTTCACGCTGAAACTTTCGTAACAGTAACCTTATTCTCGTCGGATGGCGAAGATATGCCTGATGCGTTGGCTGGTTTAGCCGCTTCGGCTGCTTTGGCTGTTTCGGATGTCCCTTTCAATGGTCCAATTTCGGAATGTCGTGTTGCTCGTATTAATGGTCAATTTATCGTAAATCCTACTTTTGCTCAATTAGTTGATGCGGATATGGAAATCATGGTGGCTGCTACTATCGACAATATCATGATGGTGGAAGGCGAAATGAAAGAAGTGAGCGAAGATGATTTGTTGAACGCTATGAAAGTGGCTCACGAAGCAATCAAAGTTCAATGTCAGGCTCAATTGGAATTGATGGAAGAAGTTGGTAAAACGGTAAAACGTGTTTATTGCCACGAAGAAATTGACGAAGATCTGAAAAAAGATGTTTGGGCAAAAACGTATGATAAAGTGTATGAAATTGCTGCTTCTTGCAATACTGACAAACACTCACGAGTAAATAACTTTAAAGCTGTAAAAGCTGAATATGTTGCTGCATTGGAACCTGAAGTTGCTGCAGCTAAAAAAGGCTTGATTGGCAAATACTATCACGAAGTAGAAAAAGAAGCTATGCGTCGTTCTATTTTGGATGAAGGTAAACGTTTGGATGGTCGTAAAACAACTGAAATCCGTCCTATTTGGTCTGAAGTTGATTATCTTCCTGGAGCGCATGGTTCAGCTGTGTTTACGCGTGGTGAAACTCAATCATTGACTACCGTGACATTGGGAACAAAAATGGATGAGAAATTGGTTGATGAAGCTTTATACAAAGGAAAAGAACGTTTTTTATTGCACTATAACTTTCCACCATTCTCTACCGGTGAAGCTCGTGCTTCTCGTGGTGTTGGTCGTCGTGAAGTGGGTCATGGTAACCTGGCTCTTCGTGCATTGAAAAACATGATTCCTGAAAACTATCCTTACGTGGTTCGTGTGGTTTCTGATATTTTGGAATCAAACGGATCTTCTTCAATGGCTACTGTTTGTGCCGGAACATTGGCATTAATGGATGCAGGTGTTCAAATTCTGAAACCGGTTTCGGGTATTGCCATGGGATTAATATCTGAAAATAAAGGGAAGAACTTTGCAGTTCTTTCGGATATTCTGGGTGACGAAGATCACTTAGGCGATATGGACTTTAAGGTAACCGGAACAAAAGATGGTATCACAGCAACTCAAATGGATATCAAAGTGGATGGACTTTCTTATGAAATTCTTGAAACTGCCTTGAACCAAGCAAAAGCCGGTCGTTTACATATCTTGGGTAAAATTCAGGAAACTCTGGTTGCGCCACGTGAAGATATGAAACCAAATGCTCCACGTATTGTGGCTATGTACATTCCGAAAGAAATGATTGGTGCCATTATCGGACCTGGTGGAAAGATTATTCAAAACATGCAGGCTGAAACAGGTGCTATCATTACTATTGAAGAACAAGGTGATCAGGGACGTGTTGAAATTGCCGCTAACAATAAAGCTGCTATTGATGCCGCCATTGCCAAAATCAAAGGTATAGTTGCAATTCCTGAAATTGGTGAAACCTATCCATCGAAAGTAAAATCGGTGATGCCTTACGGTGCATTCGTTGAATTCATGCCAGGCAAAGAAGGTTTATTGCATATTTCTGAGATTGATTGGGTACGCATTGAAACGATGGATCAAGCCGGTATAAAAGAAGGTGATATGATTGATGTGAAATTGCTTGAAATTGACCAGAAGACAGGTAAGTTCAAACTTTCCCGCAAAGCATTGATGCCACGTCCTCCAAGGGAAGAAAAACCACAAGTTTAGTTGACAGTTGTCAGTTGACAGTTAATATAAGAAAAGCTGCAATCCGAAAGGGCTGCAGCTTTTCTTTTGAGTAAAATAAGGTTATTACCAACGGGTTGAACTCTTCCTCCCAAAAACCAAAATATAAAGGTTTACCAGCGGGAGATAGATATCAAAAATGGGTAGTGTGGCAATGTATTTCCTTCCTCCAAAATGTTTTGAAGAGCTATTGATAATGGATAGCTGAACTATGTAGCGCAGCAAAAATAAAACAGCAGTTGCAATCTGGGTAATCATATTCCCAAAGACTAAAGCCAAAATTAGTGTTAGATAAAATAATCCACGTGTTGTTGGTTCGAAAAATAAACGGAATTTACTGGAACTTTTGTAATAGCTTGAAACGGAAAGATGACGTTCTTTTTGGTACAACCATCCTTTAAATGTTTTGTTTGGTTCTGACCAGGTAATACTGTCAGGTGAAATTTCAATACGGGTATTCCACGGATTACTGGCTTTGTTTACTAATAAATCATCATCACCTGAGCTAAGATGCAGAGTAGAAGCAAAGCCTTTTTGAGCAAAGAAGGTTTCTTTACGGTAAGCCAGGTTACGACCCACCCCCATGTATGGTTTACGGTTAGCAGCCATGCCCATGTATTGCAGGGCAATAAACAAGGTGTCATAGGTTATCAGGTGGTTTAAGAATCCTTTTTTTTGCAAATATGCACCGTAACCCAAAACAAAGTCGGTTTCACGGCTGAAGTTACGCATCATGCGGGTAATCCAGGTTTTATCTTCTGGCATACAATCGGCATCAGTCATCAATAGAAACTCGAATTTCGATGCTTTTATTCCAAGCGTCAATCCAAGCTTTTTTGTACTGACATTATTTGCTCCAACCGGCACAAAAGTAGTTCTCAGTCGTGGATAATCGACACATAAATCACGTAATATATTGTCAGTTTCGTCGGTCGATCCATCATTAATTACAATAACTTCAAATTCAGGATAATCCTGTTCTAAGACGAATGGTAGAAATTTACGTAGATTTTCGGCTTCGTCTTTGGCGCAAATAATAACCGAAACGGGTGGTTGCTCATCCTGAAAAGCTAATTTGCCTTTTTTTATTTTTGTACGAAGATGCAATATTCCATTCAAATACCTGAAATAAAAATAAATTTGATAAATGAATGTTACGAGCAGAATGCCAAATAAAATCAATTCAATCAATGAAAAGGTGAAACCGTATATATTCATATTATATCCCATAAGATTCCGTAAAGGGGAATAAGTTAGTTTAAATGCATTTATAAAATGGTAAAGCGAAACAATACAACTCCTTTTTAGGGGTTGGGGGGATCAAAACTCCAATCTCCATCTTCGTCCATAAAAGTTGGTTCAATAAAATCGTCAATCTCCCGTCGTTCTTTTTTTGTTGGACGTCCTGTTCCTCTATCACGCCCCGTTTGTCCTACAAGTCTGCCTAATTCAATTAATTCAAGCTGGTCAGTAGTTGTTACATTTTCCATAAAACCTGCAACCAATTTGGCATTCATCCGATTTTCAGACAACGCTAACACTTTGAATGAAAACAAGATAGGGTTTCGTTTAATACAAACCACATCGCCAACTTTTACATTTCGGGATGGTTTCACCTGTATGTTTTGAATAATGACCTTCCCTTTCTTACAAGCTTCGGCGGCCAGAGTCCGGGTTTTAAAAAGCCGTACAGCCCATAACCATTTATCAATGCGTACTTCTGTCTTCATATTTGGTTGATTAAGTTGATTGGTTTGATTAAGTTGATTGGTTTGTAAAACCTAATGAACTCAATAACTTAATCAACTATTTTCCATTAAACTGTGTCATTGTCAATTGCATTCCACTTAAACAAAAGTTCCGGATAATTTCATTACAGCGCTCTGCTCGTTCCGGTATTTCTGCAGCTTGTTCGGCTGTCCATTTGCCCAATACATATTCCACCTGGCGACCTTTGGCAAAGTCATTTCCAATCCCAAAACGCAATCGGGCATAATTGCAATGACCAAGTATTTCCTGAATATTTTTCAGGCCATTATGACCGGCATCCGAACCTTGTGGCTTCAATCGAAGTGTTCCGAAGGGTAACGCAATATCATCAACTACGATTAACACATTCTCAATTTCGATTTTTTCTTTTTGCATCCAGTAACGAAGGGCATTTCCGCTCAGATTCATAAACGTAGATGGTTTGAGCAAAACAAGCATACGTCCTTTCAACTTCAGTTCGCAAGTTGCACCGTAGCGGTTTTCGCTAAAAAAAACATTGGACGCCTTAGCAAAAGCGTCCAATATTGTAAATCCTATGTTGTGGCGGGTATCCTGGTACTCATTACCGATATTGCCCAAGCCGACAATTAAGTACTTCATAACTTAGTTGATAGTTGATAGTTGAAAATTAATAGTTAAAGAAAACAATTTATTAACTATCAATTTTCAACTGAAAACTAATGAAATTATTTTCCTGCTGTAGCAGCAGCACCACGTGCAGCCCTTGTTAATTTAACCTGAGCAACAACTGCGTTTTTAGCATTTAAAATTTCCAGTTTTTCAACTGAAACTTTAGCCACCTGAATTGATTTCCCTAATCCTAAAGAAGTTACATCTATTACAATGTTTTCAGGAATTTGAGTGTATAAACCTTTAACTTTTAGTTTCCGCATTTCTAATGCCAATTTACCACCTTCTTTAACACCTTCGGCTAATCCTTCTAATTTAACGGGAAGTTCAACAATTACTGGTTTATCTTCAGTTAGTTGTAGAAAGTCAATATGCAAAACTTTATCTGTTACAGGATGAAATTGCAAAGCTTTCATAATGGCTTTGGTTTTTTTTCCATCAATGTCAAGATTTACAACAAATACCTCAGGCGAATAAACCAATTTACGAACGTCACTCACTGTTGCTGTGAAATGTACGTTTTCATTTCCACCATACAATACAGCCGGAATGTTATCAACCACACGTTCAGCTTTAGTCGCTTTTTTTCCTAGGTCAGTACGCACTGTACCTTTTAATTCAAATGTCTTCATTTAATAGTTTGTTTTTTTGTGTTACTCAAAATTTAAGCGTGTTTTTTATGTGATTAGTCGCTTAATTTCCCATCACACTTTCTTTTGCAAAAAAGTGCTGCAAAATTACTATAATTTTTGGAAATGTGCAAGAGCTTTTAGCAGAAATTCAAGGGATATATTATATCACATTATTTTTTTTTACTCAACAGTGTATTTCTTTTATGTTTTAGGAATTAGTCAGTATACACAACGGCATAAGTTTGTTCTGTTGCAGTTAGCTGTGAATTAAAGAGATTCGCTTTCGTTAGTCTACCAAGAATGCCCTAAATACATAAGCCAGATTAAAAATTAATTACCACATTCTACTCAATTGACAGATTAATTGGTAGTTATAGTATAAAACTCTATTCGAAGTTTGTTTTAATTTTTTTTGATAGGACAGTTAGTAATTAAAAAAAATGTATTATATTTGCAGGCTCAAAAAACATAACAAAATACTAATCACAATTTAAAGTTCGGGAGGAAACAAGCAATAGCTAAGCAATTGACCATCAGGCCTCAAAGAGGAAGAGTAAAGGAACAACCCAATCGTATTAATGAGAAAATTAAAGGGTTAAAAGAAGTTCGTTTGGTAGGCGATAATGTAGAACAAGGCGTTTATTCGTATGATGAAGCCATTCGAATCGCAGATCAACTCGAGTTGGATTTGGTAGAAATATCGCCTAATGCTGTGCCACCCGTTTGTAAAATTGTTGATTATCAGAAGTTTCTATACCAACAAAAGAAACGTGAGAAAGAAGCCAAGGCTAAAACAGCGAAAGTTGTTTTGAAGGAAATTCGTTTCGGACCTCAAACCGACGATCATGATTACAATTTTAAACTGAAACATGCTATCGATTTTCTGAAAGAAGGCTGCAAAGTAAAAGCATATGTTTTTTTCAAGGGTCGTTCAATTTTGTTTAAAGAACAGGGTGAGGTATTATTACTCCGCTTTGCAAACGAATTGGAAGATTACGCAAAAGTAGACCAACTACCACAATTGGAGGGAAAACGCATGATTATCATGTTCTCACCCAAAGTAAAAAAGTAGTTGAAAAAAAAGGATTACACAACTAAAAATAAGTAACAATGCCAAAAATGAAAACTAACTCCGGTGCAAAAAAAAGGTTTACCCTTACCGGAACAGGAAAGATCAAAAGAAAACATGCTTTTAAAAGCCACATTTTGACAAAAAAAACAACCAAACAAAAACGTAACCTGACTCATTCAGCACTTGTTTGCAAGACTGATTTGACTAACGTTAAAGAAATGCTTTGCTTGAAATAGTCAATAATCTTACTTTTAAAAACACCATTTTTCTTAGTCAAAAAATCAGAATGCTTTTAGCCTCAAGTTCGCTGTGAAAAGCGACGCTAACATTCACAAATCATTTAATTATGCCAAGATCAGTAAACCACGTTGCTTCACGTAAAAGAAGAAAAAGAATTTTAAGCCTCACCAGAGGTTATTTTGGAGGTCGTCGTAATGTCTGGACCGTAGCCAAAAACACATGGGAAAAAGGGTTGCAATATGCTTACCGCGACCGTAAAACCAAAAAACGCAATTTCCGTGCTTTGTGGATTCAACGTATTAACGCTGCTGCACGTTTGGAAGGTTTGTCGTACTCAAAATTAATGGGTGCTTTGCACAAATCAGGTATCGAAATGAACCGCAAAGTATTAGCCGATTTAGCAATGAATCACCCGGAAGCTTTCAAAGCTATCGTGTTGAAAGCAAAAAACGCATAGGAAGCTAATTATAAAATATAAATGAAACCCAAACCGATTAATTCGGTTTGGGTTTCATTTTATTCGGCAAGTAAAGTTATAAAAAAAACAGCAAGAATCTTGCTGTTTCTATTTTTTATTAGTTAGATTAATATCCCCATTTCAGCCAGAGTGCTCCCCAGGTAAAGCCTGCTCCAAATGCTGTTAGAATGATATTATCGCCTTTCTTGAATTTCTTTTCCCATTCCCAAATTCCGAGTGGAATACTTGCTGCTGAAGTATTTCCGAACCGTTCAATATTGATGACGACTTTTTCGTAATCAACTTTTGTACGTTGCACAACAGCATCAATTATGCGTAAATTGGCCTGATGTGGAATAAGCCAGGCAATATCGTCGTTAGTCAACTGGTTTTTGTCCATTATTTCAGCAGAAACTTCAGCCATATTAATAACAGCATATTTGTAAACGTTTGTGCCTTCCTGGTAGGTATACTGAAGTCCTTTTTCAACTGTTTCAAGTGTTGTTGGTATAGCAGAACCTCCAGCTTTAATGTGAAGGTGTTTATAGCCAACCCCATCTGTTCTAATTATTGAATCCATTACTCCGAAATCCTCATTTGTTGGTTCAAGTAGTACAACACCTGCTCCATCTCCAAAAAGTGGAGCAGTGGTTCTATCTGTATAATCAGTAATTGATGACATTTTTTCGGCACCCATCACCAACACTTTTTTATATTTTCCGCTAGCAATGAAGCTGGCTGCAGTTTCCATAGCAACAATAAAACCAGAACAAGCTGCTTGTAAATCAAAAGCTAAAGCATTTTTAATTCCAACTCTTTCAGCTGCCATAGACGCACAAGATGGATAAATATGATCAGGTGTAGTTGTTCCGCAAATGATCAGATCAATTTCTTCAGGTTTTGTGCCGGTTTTAGAAAATAAATCTTCAATTGCTTTTGCCGCTAAAAATGAAGTTCCTACATTTTCATCTTTTAAAATCCGACGTTCTTTAATCCCAACGCGTGAAGTAATCCACTCGTCATTGGTATCCATCATTGTGCTAAGTTCTTGGTTGTTAAGAATGTATTCCGGAACATAGCCTCCGACACCCGTAATAACGGCTCTTATATTTGACATGCTTATTATTTTTATTACATAAAAATCAAGCTCTAAAGTATATATTTAGAGCTTAATTGAATTTTTAAATATTGTATAGTATTGAAATGGCATTAGGCCATTGCCAATTTTTCAATTGCCAATTTACCTCTGTAGTAACCACATTCGCCACAAACAGTATGATAAATATGAGCTGCTCCGCAGTTTGAGCAAGTTGCTAAAGTTGGAGCTTCAGCTTTATAATGAGTTCTTCTTTTTCTAGCGCGTTGTTTCGAAATTTTTCTCTTAGGATGTGCCATCTTTTTGTTTATTTAATTGTTTTCTGTTATGTTTTGTAAACCGTCCCATCTCGGGTCAGTTTGAGTTTCTTCTACTGAAAAATCATCATCTGAATCGTCTTCAAACAATGTAGTTCCTCCTTCATCATCGTCATCTTTTTGTCTGGTAATGTGCCTTTTTAGCTTGGTAGCCATTGTCTTGTTGCATTCTCCCGTCGCGTGAACATGCTTGATCGGGATATTCAACACGATAAATTCATACAAAAACCAGGCAATATTTATTGCACCTTCCGCTTCGGGAACAATTACGATTTCATCTTCTTCCGAAAATTTGTCTCCAAATTTAACCTGAAGTTTTTCTTTGTAATGTATCGGCTGCTCCATATTGTCCAAACACCGGTCACACGGTATGGTGACCGATCCGTCCAATGTAAAGAGAAGTTCGAAAACAGAAAATTTGCGCTTAACGCTAATTTTTGCTTTTACATTCCCTTTTTCAACCTCGGGACTGTCTATTTTTTTGAAATAAACATTGTCTAAATCAAACTCATACAATTGTATTTCGTCATTTAAATCCTTTAGTACAACGTTGTATTGTTCAAATTTTGACATATTTACTTGAAAATTTAAAATCGTGCAAAGGTACGAAAATATGTTCTATTACAAAATAGTTTCGTTTCTATTTTAGTGAATTTATTCAAAATATTAGCAAAAATCTAAACTATCAGTTGTTTTTGTTTTTAATTCGAGAGAATTATAACTGATTTTATAACGGATTTGTTTTCAAAATAATGCGAAAAATTGTGCCAACATTCAATTCAGATTGTTTTACAAATATTTTTCCACCATGATATTCCTCAATAATCCTTTTTGCAAGCGAAAGTCCTAAACCCCAGCCTCTTTTCTTGGTTGTAAATCCGGGGGTAAATACCATTTTGAATTTTTTCTTATCGATGCCTTTGCCTGTATCCTTTATGTCAATAAGCACTTCATCATTTTTTTGTAACACGGTAATATCAATATTGCCACTTCCGTCCATAGCATCAATAGCATTTTTGCATAAATTTTCGATAACCCATTCAAATAAGGGAATATTAAGCGAAATAAAAACATGCTCTTCTGTTGGAAAATGACACTGAATTGCTACTTTTTGGGAAGATCGGTTTGACATATACTGAACTGCATTTTGCACTGTTTCATTCAGGCTAACTATCATTAAATCAGGTTTAGAACCGATTTTTGAAAACCGTTCAGCAATAATGCCTAAGCGGTTTACATCTTTTTCCATTTCGCCGATTAGTTTGTCTTCTGAATGTCTCATTTTCAGTAAATCAACCCAGGCCAGTAACGACGAAATTGGTGTTCCCAGCTGGTGAGCCGTTTCTTTTGATAACCCAACCCAAACCTGATTTTGCTCTGCTTTTTTCGTGCTTGAAAAAGCAAAAAATGCAACTAGCAAAAAAACAATTATAACCCCAAACTGAACATACGGAAAGTAAACCAATTGTTTGAGAAACAATGAGTCATCGTAATAAATATATTGAGTTGTTTTGTCGAGTTTTACAACGATTGGAGCTCGCCTGGCTTTTAAACGAATTATTTCTTTTTCGTAGAATTCTGCTATATTTGTTTTGGGTTCTTTGATATTGAGCGATGAAATCATTTTATTTGTAGCATCGGTCATTATGATAGGAATTGTGGTATTACTTTCCACAATTTTCATTACCATTTCGATATTTGTATTTTCCGATGCTGAGATGGATTGATGAATAGCTTCAGCCCAAATTTCTACTTTTTTTCGTTCCTCTTCTGCCAGTGAATTTGCCAGCCGATTGGTGAAATAGGTTGAAGCAAGTATAATCCCCGCTGCAATAACCAAAAATGCCAGTTTTAGTTGACGGGTAATTTCGTATAATTTGTTGATTTTAAGAGCCATATAGAACGAAGAAAAGTTTGTTCTTTTTTTTTAGAAATGAACGTCAAATATAGTAAAAAAGGTTGATATGTTGTTTTGGTTTATCGTATGCATAAAATGTTGTATCTTTGTAAATTGTAAAGTTAGCGATTTTGTGACTTGTAATAACAACATATATAAATGCATAAATCAGGTTTTGTAAATATAGTAGGCAATCCAAACGTTGGTAAATCAACTTTGATGAATGCGTTGGTTGGTGAACGAATTTCCATCATAACTTCTAAGGCGCAGACCACCCGTCACCGCATTATGGGAATAGTTAACGGTGATGATTTTCAGATTGTTTATTCTGACACACCTGGTGTTTTGAAGCCTAATTACAAACTTCAGGAATCAATGCTTAATTTTTCCCGTTCGGCTTTGTCGGATGCTGATGTGTTGCTTTATGTGACTGATGTATTTGATTCATATGAAAAAAACGAAGATTTTGTTGAAAAAGTGAAGATGAATCCAGCACCTATTTTGCTTATTATCAATAAAATAGATTTGATTGACGAAGAAAAGTTGATTGTGTTGGTTGATAAATGGAAAGGGCTACTGCCTCAGGCTGAAATTTATCCTGTATCGGCGTTAGAGAAATTTAATGTTGATGTTTTATTCAAGCGAATTAAGGATTTATTACCTGAATCGCCTGTTTTTTTTGACAAGGATCAGTTGACAGATAAACCGGCTCGTTTTTTTGTGACTGAAATTATACGTGAGAAAATTTTGATGAACTACGATAAGGAAATACCTTATTCGGTGGAAGTAGAAGTAGAACAATTTCAGGAAGATGATCGCCTGATTCGAATCAATGCAGTGATTTATGCTGAGCGAGATTCTCAAAAAGGGATTCTGATTGGGCACGGTGGAAAGTCGCTTAAAAAAGTTGGAACTGAGGCAAGAAAAGATATGGAACTTTTTTTTGAAAAGAAAGTTTTTCTCGAATTATTTGTGAAAGTTGAGAAAGACTGGCGAAACAAAGACATTAAACTCAGAAGTTTCGGATATAATCCAGAATAATATGAAATGATTGCTTTACAAATAAATAAAGTATAGATTATGAAAAACACAGCAGGAATTATTGCAGCATTTTTGGGCGGTGCACTGGTAGGTGCAGCTTTGGGATTGCTTTTGGCACCTGAAAGTGGTGAAGAAACAAGAAAGAAAATTGTGGAAGAATTAGAAAAAATGGGAATCAAGTTGCCTAAAACTGATGAAACTGAAGTGCCAACTGAAACTAAATCAGAGATTTAAACGTCTGTAAATCAATTTATATGAAATCAACTTCCGAACCGGTTGAAAATTTTCAACAACTATATGACGATATTAAAAAGTATGTCGAATTGCAAGCAGATTTTATCAGAGTCGAGTTTGTTGAAAAACTCACTATATTGATATCCTCATTTCTGATTATTATGCTGGTAGTCATTTTAGCCATGGCGGCTTTGTTTTATATGTTTTTTTCACTGGCTTACTTACTCGAACCTTTAGTTGGAAGTATGGCGATTAGCTTCTCCATTATTTCAGCACTTTACGTTCTCTTGATTATGTTGCTTTTTGCTTTTCGAAAAGGCCTTATAATCAATCCAATAGTACGCTTTCTGAGTAAATTATTTCTGACCAAAACTAAAAATTAACGATATGGAAATTGTTCCTACTTCAAATACAAATACAAAGAAAAAGAAAATTGGATTGGATGATTTGATAGCGCACAAAGCAGAATTAAAACAACAAATTTACAATCAACGTGTGCAAATTTCAGTTTCAAGTAAAAAGCTGTTTTCATTGGAAACGCTGACAACTTATATTTTCGGAACCATTCAAAATAGCCTGACTTTGGCTGATGGAGTTATGATGGGAATGAAACTTGTTCAAACGATGAAGAAATTTTTTACTAAAAAGAAGTAATTTGTCATAGCCGAAACTGTATCAAAAAAATTAAATCTCATAAACTGTCAAATCCTCGCCCAATACCGTATTTTCAAAAACGGCTTTAGCTTCGGTCAATAAATCATTTTGATTATTATAGCGGGCCGAATAATGTCCGATTATCAGTTTCTTTACATTCGCTCTTCTTGCTATCTCACCCGCTTGACGTGCAGTTGAGTGCTCTGTCTGATTCGAACGGATAGTTTCATCTTCCATAAAAGTGGCTTCGTGATACAGGCAATCTACCCCTTCAATCATCGGAATTATTTTTTCGGAAAAAGCTGTGTCAGAACAATATGCAAAACGTTTTGGTGCTTCGGGAGCTACAGTGAGTAGATTATTCGTAATAACTTCGCCAGTTTCTGTAATAAAATCTTCACCTTGTTTGATTTTTGGAATCCGCCAGGTTGGAATGTGATAAAAATCAATCATTTCACGAATAATGTGCCTGTCACGGGGCTTTTCTTCAAATAAAAAACCACAGCATGGAACCCTGTGTTTCAATGGAATAGTAAAAACCTGAATGCTACGGTCTTCATAAATTAATTCGTTTTTTCGGGGATTGATGTTATGAAAAATCACATCAAAAGGCAGATCCTGACAAAAATACATTAACTGCGGTTTCAGTATTTTTTCCAGATCAGGTTGTGCGTGAATGTGCAAATCAGCTGTGCGGTTCAACATTCCGAATGAGGATATCATTCCAATCAAACCAAAGCAATGGTCTCCGTGCAAGTGTGAAACAAAAATATGACCCAGTCGGGCTGTTTTAACTCCCATTTGGCGCATACGAATTTGAGTTCCTTCTCCACAATCAATCAGGTATTGCTTATCACGAAGTTCGAGTAATTGTGCACTGGGGAAATTTTTTCGGGTCGGAAGTGCCGAACCGCAGCCTAAAATAGTGAGAGTTGCTTTTTGCATTTATTTTTAAAATATGCCAATATGCCAATATGCCAATATGCTAATGTGCTAATGTGTTAATGAGCTAATGTACTAATGTGCCAATGTAAGAAATAACTAATTCACTCAATCAACCAAATCAACTAATCAACCAATCAATAATTCAACCCAATCAACGATTAATCCAATCGTTTTTCAGCAAGCCGTATATAGCCAAATCAACAAATCCACGGGTATGAAGTTCAGCATCACGTTCAATACCTTCAAAAGTAAATCCAAGCCTTTCTGGAATTGCACGACTTTTTAAATTTTCTGTAGCTGCTTTTATCTGAATCCTATTTATATTCATTATTGCAAAAACGTATTCAATCAAGACTTTACATGAATTTGTTATGATCCCCAACCCTTGTTTTTTTTCTGAAAGCCAATAACCAATTTCTGTTTTTTGATTATCCAGATCGGTATCTTTCAATCCGATGATACCTGCAAATTGTTTTTGATAGGTGATAGCAAAAGTCAGATTAATTTTATCTGAATTCAGGTAATTTTCAATGAACTGATTGGTATATGAAATATCCAGGGTAAGTTCTACAAATGGCAACCATTCAGCAAGGTAATCACGTTGTGAATCAATAGTATTGAAAATTGGTCGTAAATGCTCAAAACCAATTTCTTTTAATCGGATGTTTTGGTCAACAACTAATTCTATTGGTTTCATTAAATCCTTGTTTTTTTCTTCAACTCAAAGTCACGACCAAGGTATTTTTCGCGAACAATTGGGTTGTCAGCCAGTTCTTTGGATGTTCCCTGGAAAAGAATCCGGCCTTCGAAAAGTAGATAAGCCCGGTCGGTAATAGTGAGTGTTTCGTCCACATTGTGATCGGTAATAAGAATACCGATATTTTTATCTTTCAACTTCCACACAATGTCCTGAATATCCTGAACAGCAATAGGATCAACACCGGCAAACGGTTCATCAAGCATAATAAAACGTGGTTCGATGGCCAGGCAGCGGGCAATTTCAGTCCTTCGACGTTCCCCTCCTGAAAGTCGGTCGCCAATATTTTTACGTACGTGCTCCAGATTAAATTCAGCGATTAGCGTTTCAAGTTTTTCTTTTTGATAGGCTTTGCTGAATTTTGTCATTTCCAAAACTGATTTGATATTATCTTCAACCGTCATTTTTCGGAAAACAGATGCCTCTTGCGCCAGATATCCAATGCCACTTTGTGCTCGACGGTAAACCGGATATTTTGTTATATCCTTGTCATTCAGGAATACCTTGCCTGAATTTGGCACTACCAGACCGGTTGTCATGTAGAAAGTAGTTGTTTTACCCGCACCATTCGGACCGAGTAAGCCTACAATTTCACCTTGCTTTACATTGATGGAAACATCGTTTACCACCATACGTTTTCCGTATTTTTTGAATAAATGGTCTGTGCGGAGCACCATATTGTCGTTTGTCATATAATTCGATTAGAAATACAAAAGTACAATTTATTTAAGTAAGCACAAAATGGGATTTCATTAGGTTATTTCTTTATTTTTGCTGCTATAATTTATTTTAATTTAAGTTCGTGTTCTTGGATCTTTGCGGACTTAGCGTTCAAAAATGTTTTATTGATTTATCACAGCCGACTCATAATTCAAATTTGTACTATTTTATAAGTTTATTTGCCGAAAATACGAATTTAAATTCAAAATAATCATTACTTTTGTTTACAGTAGTTGACCAAGATGATTTCTACAACTCGGACAATTTTAATGATATAGTGCAAATGAATAAATTTTAAATTAAAGGATTATGTACCAGAATTATAAACAATACCTGCAAGCTGAATTGACCCTTATAAAGGAAGTGGGTTTATTTAAGAATGAACGAATTATAATTTCAGCACAAGGAGCTGTTATTCGTGTGGCTGATGGAAATGAAGTACTGAATTTTTGTGCCAATAATTATTTGGGATTGTCTAATAGTCCGGCATTGATTGAAGCTGCCAAAAAAGGTTTAGATTCCCATGGTTACGGTGTTTCATCAGTTCGGTTTATTTGCGGTACGCAGGATATTCATAAACAGTTAGAAGCTTCCATTGCAAGGTTTTTCGGTACGGAAGACACTATTTTATATGCTGCATGTTTCGATGCAAACGGCGGTGTTTTCGAACCTTTACTTGGCGAGGAAGATGCCGTCATTTCTGATGCGTTGAATCACGCCTCCATCATTGATGGCGTTCGGCTGTGTAAAGCCCAGCGCTACCGCTATGCGAACGCAGATATGGACGATTTAGAAACTCAGTTAAAGACAGCTCAAGCTCATCGATTTCGCTTGATTGTAACCGATGGCGTTTTTTCCATGGATGGGAATGTCGCACCATTGGATAAAATCTATGCATTGGCTACAAAATACAACGCATTGGTGATGGTCGATGAATCGCATTCAGCCGGTGTGGTAGGGCGAACCGGACGTGGAGTAACCGAACGCTACAATTTGCGTGGAAAAATTGAAATCATTACCGGAACACTTGGAAAAGCATTTGGTGGTGCAATAGGTGGATTTACTACCGGAAAACAAGAAATTATTGATTTATTGCGTCAACGCTCACGCCCCTATTTATTTTCAAATTCTATTCCGCCGATGGTTGCAGCTGCCGGAATAAAAATGTTCGAAATGATGGACGAAAGCAATGAACTTCAGGATAAACTGCACCGGAATACCGCTTATTTTGTTGAACGAATGAAGCTAGTCGGATTTGATATAAAGCCAACCGAATCAGCAATCTGTGCCGTAATGCTTTATGATGCCAAACTCTCCCAGGAAATGGCTGCACGCTTGCTTGATGAAGGAATTTATGTGACGGGCTTTTATTTCCCGGTTGTTCCAAAGGATCAGGCACGTATTCGGGTTCAGATTTCAGCGGCTCACAAAACAGAACATTTGGATAAATGCATTGCTGCTTTTACAAAGGTGGGAAAAGACTTAAATGTGCTAATGTGCTAATGTGGCAATATGCTAATCTAAGATAAAACGAATGTGTTATGAACTTATTTAACTAAATTAACTAAATCAACATATTCAACCAACAAATCAACTAACTCAACCCATCAACTCAAATGAAAGCACTTGTAAAACTTCGTCCCGAAAAGGGAATTTGGATGGAAGAAATTCCGATACCGCACGTAGGTATTAACGATGTATTGATAAAAATAAAAAAAACGGCCATTTGTGGTACCGATTTACATATATACAAATGGGATGACTGGTCGGCACGTACTATTAATACACCAATGACGATTGGTCATGAATATGTAGGTGAAATTGTAGATAAAGGTCGTGGTGTGAAAAATATTCATATAGGCGACCGGGTGACAGGCGAAGGTCATATCGCCTGCGGACATTGCCGAAATTGTCGACGTGGAAAATTGCATGTTTGTGAGAATACCATAGGGGTGGGAGTGAACCGCGATGGTGCTTTTGCCGAATACTTGTCTCTTCCTGCTGAAAATGTGGTACATTTAGATTCTCGCATTCCGGATGAGATAGCCGCGATTATGGACCCTTTTGGAAATGCTACCCACACGGCTTTATCATTTCCAATGATAGGTGAAGATGTGTTGATTACAGGTGCGGGTCTTATTGGGACTATTGCAACGGCGATTTGTAAATTTGCCGGAGCTCGCAATATCGTTGTAACAGATTTGAGCGATTATCGACTGGAAATTGCCAAAAAAATGGGTGCTACTTTGACGGTCAATCCTAGTAAAGGTGAAACCATCGAAGGTGCTATCAAACAATTACATATGCACGGTTTTGATATTGGATTGGAAATGTCAGGCTCACCTATTGCTTTTGAAAGTATGATTGAAAATATGTACAATGGTTCTAAAATTGCCTTGTTAGGAATTTTACCAAATACTACTACCGTACAATGGGATAAAATCATTTTCAAAGCATTGACATTGAAAGGAATATATGGTCGTGAAATGTGGGAAACCTGGTATCAGATGGAACAAATGTTGATAACCGGTATAGATCTTAGGCCGGTTATTACACATCGGTTTGAAATTGACGATTTCCAAAAAGGATTTGATGTGATGGAAAGTGGTGAATGTGGAAAAGTCATACTGAACTGGTAATATTTTATAAAGCTGCAATTTAATTGCAGCTTTTTTTTACTAATAAATCAAAATTTCAAATCGATATATTTTTTGCACAATTACATTGAAAATGTGTCAATATTTTATTTTCAGAGAGGATGAACAGTTAAATATCAGCTCATAAAAAATAATTAAAGAAATATTTCTCTAATTCCTTTGTTGAATCAAAATATTTTTGTAATTATGCATTTTTAAAATAAATGCATTATGATTAATGAAAATTCACATACTCAGTACGATGTCGAAACTGATGAGGAATTAATGAATCATCTGAACAACATCATTCAGGAATGTAAGAATAAACCAGGTATGCTGATACCTATCTTACAGCAAACTCAAAAGCTGTACGGTTACCTTCCGGAATTCGCAATCAGGAAAATCAGTACAGAACTTCAAATTCCATTCAGCGAAGTGGCAGGAATCATTGGTTTTTATTCCTTTTTTTCTACCAAAGCTAAGGGTAAAAACGTGATTCGGGTGTGTCAGGGAACTGCCTGTTATGTGCGTGGTGGTAAAGATTTACTATCAGCATTTAAAAATGTTCTAAAAGTTGGTGTAGGCGAAACTACGAAAGATAAGAAATTTTCGCTTGAAGTGAGCCGTTGCTTTGGTGCCTGTGGACTTGCACCTGTTATAACTATAAATGATGAAGTGATTCAGCGGGTGAAGTCTTCGTCGGTTGCAGAAATTGTAAAATCTGTTGAGGATTAAATTTCGTCATTAATGTCTGCTAAAAACCCCAGTATTATGAGCACGGAAATATCAAAATTAAGAACGGTGGCCGATTTGACTGCACTGAAAGAAAAAGTCAGCAAAACCCGCAATAGCAAAGAAAAAATTCTGGTTTGCATGGGCGGTGGTTGCATAGCTTCTGGCTCAGCGAAAATAAAGGCACGATTTGAAGAAGAGCTGAAATTCAAAGGCTTGGATGACAAAATATCGGTTATCGGAACCGGTTGTCTCGGACCTTGTTCACACGGACCTGCTGTATTGATGGGACGTGATAAAGTATTTTATCATAAGGTTACGGCTTCTGATGTTTCTGAAATTGTTGAAAGTCATTTGGTTAATGATAACTGTGTAGAAAGATTGACTTTCAGGGAAGGGCAGGGAAGTGTACCCATCCCAGTATTGACAGATATAAGCTTTTTCAACCGTCAAACTAAAATTGTATTGCGAAATTGTGGAGAAATTAATCCGCTGAGTATTGAAGAATACATTGGAAATGAAGGTTATACCGGACTTGTAAAAGCACTTGAAGAGATGACGCCTGTGAGTGTTATTAAGGAAATGGAAAAATCCGGCTTGAGAGGACGTGGCGGTGCCGGTTTTCCTACCTGGATTAAATGGTCAATAGCCAATAAAAATAAATCAGATAAAAAGTATATTCTATGTAATGCTGATGAGGGTGATCCGGGAGCATTTATGGATCGAAGCGTGTTAGAAGGCGATCCACACAGTGTGATTGAAGGTATGGCCATAGGTGCTTTTGCTATTGGTGCCGATGAAGGTTATGTGTATGTGCGGGCAGAATATCCCTTGGCAGTTGAACGCTTGCAAAATGCTATCAATCAGGCTCGAGAATATGGATTGCTTGGACAGAATATTTTAGGAACAGATTTTTCTTTCAATCTCGAAATCCGCATGGGTTCAGGTGCTTTCGTTTGCGGTGAAGAAACAGCACTGATTGCTTCTATTGAGAGTAAACGAGGCGAACCTCGTCCACGTCCGCCATTCCCGGCTGAAAAAGGACTTTGGGGAAAACCATCGGTTCTGAATAATGTGGAAACATTAGCCAATATTCCGGTTATTATGACTAAAGGTGGTGATTGGTTTGCTTCTTTTGGGACAGAGAAAAGCAAGGGCACGAAAGTCTTTGCACTAGCAGGTTCTATCAACCATTCCGGTTTGGTAGAAGTGCCGATTGGTACAAGTTTGGGTGATTTGATTTATGATATTGGTGGAGGAACAATTGGTGGAAAACCTTTTAAAGCAGCTCAAATTGGTGGTCCTTCGGGCGGATGTATTCCTAAACAGCATTTAAATGTTCCACTCGACTATGAATCGTTGAACGAATTAGGTGCCATTATGGGTTCGGGTGGCTTGATAGTGATGGATGAAGATTCGTGCATGGTCGATGTAGCAAGGTTTTTTCTTGAATTTGTTCAGGAAGAATCCTGTGGAAAATGTGTTCCGTGTCGTGTTGGAACAAAGCGTATGCTCGAAATTTTGGAACGCATCTGCAATGGTCACGGACACCCCGATGATATTGAAAAACTAGTGGAATTAGGTACTGAAATAAAACGGACTTCCTTGTGTGGACTCGGACAATCAGCTCCTAATCCGGTTTTATCGACTATTCGATTTTTTAGAGATGAATATGAAGCCCATATAGCGTTAAATCACTGTGAAGCTGGTGTCTGTAGCGGATTAGTGCGCGCTCCGTGTCAGAGTGGTTGTCCTGCTAATGTAGATGTGCCCGGTTTTGTTTCGCTTATCGGTGAAAAACGATATGCTGAAGCACTTCGGTTGCACCGGGAACGAAATCCGTTTGCGGCGGTTTGCGCACGGGTTTGTTTCCATACCTGTGAAAAGAAATGCCGGCGTTCCACTATCGACGAAGCCTTGGCTATTCGTTCGGTGAAACGTTTTATGGTGGAACAGGAAATTACCATTCAGGTGCCCGAAGTGAGGGATAATGCTGAAAATGCACAACGCAAAATTGCCATTGTTGGTGCCGGACCTGCCGGACTTTCCTGCGCGTATTTCTTAGCCCGACTTGGTTACCGTCCGGTAGTGTTCGAAGCCGAACCACGTCCGGGAGGAATGCTGGTACAGACCATTCCGGCCTATCGTTTGCCCCGTGAAATTCTGGCTCGTGAAATTCGTATGATTGAAGGACTTGGAGTGACAATTGAAACAGGAAAGAAACTTGGACGTGATTTTACGCTTCAAAGTCTGAATGATCAGGGTTACGAAGCTATTTTCATTGGCGTGGGTGCTCCCAAAGGTGTACAACTAAAACTGAAAGGTTCAGATTCAAAAGATGTTGTTGATGCATTGAATTTCCTGAGAACCTATAATCTCAGAGGTTCAGTTCCTGTACGCAAAAGAATTGTTGTGATTGGTGGTGGAAATGCAGCCATCGATGCTGCCCGGACCGCTTTACGACTTGGTGCAGAAAAAGTAGAAGTGATTTATCGCCGTACACAGGAAGAAATGCCTGCTTATGCCGAGGAAATTGAACAAGCCATTGACGAAGGAATTGTGCTTCATACGCTCACCAATCCTGTGGAAATTCTTAGCAAAGATAATAAAGTAACCGGTGTGGTTTGCAACGCCATGCGTTTAGGTATTTTTGATGCAAGCGGTCGTCGCAGACCTGAATCAAATGAAAATACCTTCGTTCTCGATACCGATCAGGTTATTATGGCAGTTGGACAAACGCTTGATTGTAAGGAGATTATTGGTGATATAAAACTCACAACCCTGAAAAATGATTCGATGATATATGCGAATCCGATTAATGGACAGACTTCTGTACCGTGGATTTTCTCCGGTGGTGATGCAGTTACCGGTCCGTTATCGGTTATTACAGCTGTATCGTCGGGTGAGAAAGCCGCTATTGGCATGGACGAAATGCTTACCGGCAGTCAACATGCATTTTGGCGAACCGAAAAAGTGAATGACACATTCTTTAATCCTGAAGCTGAACCATTGATGACACCACGTCAACCCATCGGATTGCTTGATACCAACCGTCGCAAACATAATTTTGATGAAGTGGAGCTGAATTGGATAGAGAAAGATGCCGTTTTACAGGCCAGGCGCTGTTTGCGTTGTGATTATGGAAAATAGAATTATTTGATATTTTGAGTAAAAGCTGTCAACGATCAATTATTAACTGTCAATTTAAGAATAATGACTACCATATATATAAATAATCAGCAAGTTGAAGTTCCGGAAGGTTCAAGTATTCTGGAAGCTGCACAACAAATCGGAGTAAAAATACCAACACTTTGTCATCTTATTGGGCATGAAGCTCAGGGTGCCTGTCGGGTATGTGTGGTTGAAGTGGAAGGTGCTAAAAACCTGGTTGCTTCCTGTGCCACACCTGTTGCTGAAGGGATGAAGGTTACCACTAACACCAAATTAGTACGTCAAGCCCGAAAATTTGTTGTGGAAATGCTCCTTTCCGAACATGATGGTGACTGCAAGGTTTGTGTTCGCAATGAGGACTGCGAATTGAAGCAACTCGCTTATGAGTTGGGCATTACTGATCTTCGTTTTGAAGGTGAAAAAACGCATCGGTTTATCGATGATAGCACTCCGGCATTAGTCCGTGATTCAGGAAAATGTATCAAGTGTCGTCGTTGCGTAACAGTTTGTTGTGAAGTTCAGGGAGTTGGTTCGTTATTTCCACAAAAACGTGGTTTTCAGTCAACGATAAGTCCTGCATTTAATGAAGATTTAAGTCACGTGATTTGTGTTCAGTGCGGTCAATGCAGTGCTGTTTGTCCGGTAGGTGCCATTGTTGAAAAAGATCATATTAGCGCTGTATGGAAAGCTTTGGATGATAAATCAAAACATGTGATTGTTCAAACTGCTCCGGCTATCCGTGCGGCATTGGGTGAATGTTTTGGTTATGAACCCGGAACACTTGTAACCGGTAAAATGGTGACTTCGCTTCGTGAATTAGGCTTTGATGCGGTATTTGATACCAATTTTGCTGCCGACCTGACTATTATTGAAGAAGGTATGGAGTTACTCACACGATTGAAAACTATATTGGTGGATAAAAAAGAGGCGGCTTTGCCACAATTTACAAGCTGCTCACCGGGTTGGATTAATTTCGTAGAGGCTTTTTATCCCGAAATGATTGATAATTTGTCAACCTGCAAATCGCCACAGCAAATGTTTGGGGCTTTAGCCAAAACCTATTATGCCAATAAAATTGGAAAAAAACCCGAAGAAATTATAGTGGTTTCAGTTATGCCCTGTACTGCCAAGAAATTTGAGGCGCAGCGACCTGAAATGACTCAAAACGGAATAGCCGATGTTGACTATGTTTTGACAACCCGTGAATTAGGCAAGATGATTAAGCAGGCTGGAATAATTTTCAGGGATTTACCCGATGGAATTATGGATAATCCTATGGGGGTTTCGTCGGGAGCTGCTGATATCTTTGCCAATACAGGTGGAGTGATGGAAGCCGCCATTCGTACTGTTTATGAATTAGTTACAGGAAGGGAACTTCCTACTGAACATCTTCATCTTGAACCATTAATGGGATTAGAAGGTGTAAAAATAGCTACCCTAAAGTTAACTGATACGTTGGCTGAATGGAAATTTTTGGAAGGTGTGGAAGTGAAAGTCGGTGTTGCTCATTCGTTGATAAATGCCAGAAAACTGATTGAACGTGTTCAGAAAGGCGAAGTGTTTCATTTCATTGAGGTGATGACTTGTCCGGGTGGTTGTATTGGTGGTGGTGGTCAGCCGCGGTTTACAGATGATTCGGTTCGTCTGAAACGAATCAGTGCTATTTACAAGGAAGATGAAGGCAAGAAGTTACGGAAGTCACATGAAAATCTTCAGATTAAGCAACTTTACGATGAGTTTTTAGGCAAGCCCTTAGGTGAAATGGCACATCATCTCCTCCATACGCATTATCATTCAAGGAATTAAGAAAAACGTCAGCAATTACTCCATTTGCTGACGTTTTTTATAATGCTTGGAATCGCCAACATCCTTGTACGCAATTTCCTCACCAATCATTTGTACTCTACTTGACAGACAATCAATGCAGTCGTCCGCCTCTTCGTCAATGCAGGGTTTGTTATCGTATAATAAGTAATTTCCACGGTATTTCCCCGGAGTGAGATTGGGCATCAGCACATTGGCACCTGCTTTCAGGCCGTGTTCGCGTCCCATTGGTACGATCGACTGAAGGGCAGTGGTAGAAGCAATGTTGATATTGGGCATCAGGATTCGCAGAATGGCAATCATCCGTAGCGATAAATTAAAGCGTTCATTCAATGGAATTAAAGAATTTTTATATTCGTAAAGTGGCGTATCGGCATGTTCCAGATAGGGTCCCATTCCCACCATGTCGATATTCATTTCTTTCAGAAACAATAAATCATCCGCCAGATTTTCAATAGTTTGAAACGGTAATCCTATCATTACACCCGTTCCGGTCTGAAATCCGGCTTTATGAATATCTTTCAGACATTTTAACCTTGTTTTGAAATCGTGTAACTTGTTATCGGGGTGAATTTTGCGGTAAAGTCCTTCGCTTGAGGTCTCAATCCGAAGTAAATACCGTTGCGCTCCGGATTCAAACCAGGCTTTGTAGGTATCGAACGACTGCTCACCCAGTGAAAGTGTGATTCGAAATTCGGGATTTATAGCTTGTTTTATTTTGAGGACGAGATTTGTAATTCGGTCTGTGAATTCAGCACTTTGTTGCTCGCCCGACTGCAAAACGATTCCGCTAATTCGGTTTTTGATAGCCAAATCAACCGTTTCCAAAATTTCTTCGTCGGTCATGGAGTAGCGGTTCACGTTTGTATTTCCGCAACGAATACCGCAGTACAGGCAATTTTTTTTGCAGTAATTGGAAAATTCAATCAGCCCCCGGAGGTACACCTTTCGGCCAATACTTTTCTCTTTAATGGAATAGGCGTGTTTTATCAGCAGTTCGTGTTCTGCCCGGTCAGTTATCGAAAGCAGACGGATAATTTCTGCTCTGGAAATTTCAGTATTCTTTAATATGTCGTTTACAGATTTAAACATCGTATTTGAAGTTCCTCTTCGGAGGATTTAGGGTGTTTGCTTCATAAACGGAGCTATAGCCCGATCAAAAATTCCATTCATATAGGCAATGGCCAAGCCGTAATTCGTCACCGGAACACCCGCTTCAATGGCATCAGCCAGTCGGCTGTGAACTTGTTTGCGAGTAATCATACAGCCACCACACTGAATTATCAGTACATATTCGGTAATCGGTTTTTGAATTTCAGCTAAACCTGCCACCACATCAAATTCCAGTTTTTTCCCACTGAATTTCTTCAACCAGTTTGGAATTTTAAATCGTCCAATATCCTCACAACTAACCTGATGCGTACAAGATTCGAGAATCAGGATATTGTCACCGTCTTTCAGTTCGGAGATTTTTTTTGTGCCTTTCACATATTCTTCAAACGGTCCACGCATGTGTGCATACGCCACACTGAAGCCGGTTAGCGGAATTTCGGATGGAATGATTTTGTTCACGAATCCAAATGCCTGACTGTCGGTAATGACTAATTTGGGTTTAATTCCGGTCTTTTTTAGAAATAGTTCAGCTTCGGTCTCTTTCACTACTACGTTGATGGCGTCATTATCCAGCACATCGCGGATAGCCATGACCTGTGGGAGAATCATCCTTCCATCGGGACATTCAGAATCAATGGGCGTAATCAGCATCACAATATCTCCGTGTCCAATGATTCCTTTCAACAGCGAAGGAGTTTGGTAAGCAGTTTCGGGAATAGTACTTTTCAGGGCTTCAATCAATTCTTCGTGATTGAAATTAGTAACAGCACTAAATTCGATTATCAACGCCGAAGTGAGTTGCTGAATTTTACGAATAGTTTCGTTCTGAAGTGGCTCAATATCGGTTTTGTTGTTGACAATCAGGCAGGGAATTTTATGTTTGTCGAATTTTTCCAACAGCATTTTTTCAAATTCCCCAAAGGTGTTTTCGGCAATAACAAGCACGGCACAATCAATCTGCTTAATCACGTCCAGCGTTTTGGCTATTCGTTTTTCGCCTAACTCCCCGTGGTCGTCAATACCGGCTGTATCGATAATGATTGCCGGACCGATTCCGAAGATTTCCATTGATTTTTTTACCGGATCGGTCGTAGTTCCGGCAATTTCGGAAACTATGGCAACTTCCTGTCCCGTGAGTGCATTAATTAAGGAACTTTTTCCAAAATTCCGCCGTCCAAATATGCCGATATGTGGTTTAAAATCTTTTCCTTTCATGACCCCTAATCCCCTAAAGGGGAAATTTTAATTTTCTTCCTAAATAATTTTTAAAATAATGTGCTACCCGAAAGCCCCCTTTAGTGGGTTGGGGGTTAGTAATATAAATCCCGTTTGCCTGATTTTATTAGTTCAATTTTCTCACGGATTGAACTTTCCAGGATTTTATCTTCCAGTTTTTCAATATTCAGCTTTATCACTTCCCACCCTTTTTGAGCTGTGTTCTCGGGTGCATAATCCAGCAGATATTCAGCCAGTGTTAGTATGGCATTCGGCGAGCAATAACGTTTGATAAAGCCCGGAACAGAGAATTCCATAAAATGCTCACCGGTACGACCAAGGCGGTAACAGGCCGTGCAAAACGACGGTAACATATCCTGATCGAGTAATTCATTGATGATTTCATTCAATGAGCGGTCATCGTTTATCTGAAACTGCCCTTTGTTCAGGTTGTTTTCGTGCAATTGTTCGTCGGAATAACTGCCTAATTCAATTTTAGTTCCACCATCGATTTGTGAAACGCCAAACTGAATTATTTCATTTCGAAGATGTGCCGGTTCACGGGCAGTAAGAATCATGCCGGTATACGGAACTGCCAACCTCAGAATCGCAACCAGTTTCGTGAAATCGGCATCATCAACAAAATACTGATGGCTGATATCCAGTGTGGAAGCTTCCTTAACGCGCGGAAACGAAATGGTATGTGGTCCTACATTGTAGCAGGCTTCTAAATGGTTGGTATGACGAACCAGTGCCAGCACTTCAAAACGCCAATCGTATAATCCGAACAAAGCACCAATTCCCACATCGTCAATTCCGGCTTCCTGAGCACGGTCTAATGAAGTTAAGCGGTAATCGTAGTCGGACTTTTTACCAAACAAATGATAGTTTTTGTAGGCGTCGGGATGATAGGTTTCCTGAAAAATCTGATAAGTTCCAATAGCAGCTTCTTTCACCGTTTTGAAACCTTCAATTTCCAGCGGGGCAGCATTGATATTGATCCGCCGAATTTCGCCATTTCCTTTTTTGACCGAATAGGCCAGTTTGACAGTATGTGCAATGAATTCAGGCGTATAATGCGGATGTTCTCCGTAAACAAGAATGAGCCTTTTTTGACCATTATCCTCCAATGCTTCAATTTCGCTGACAATTTCTTCGTCCGAAAGCGTTTTTCTTACTGCATCGTTGTTTGAAGACCGGAAACCACAATATGTGCAGTTGTTCGAACATTGATTACCAATATAAAGCGGCGCGAAAAGGACAATCCGGTTGCCGTAAATATTACGTTTCAACGTTCGGGCACCTTCTTTAATTTCTTCAATCAGTTCAGCATCATTAGTATTGACTAAAACAGCTACTTCTTCCAGATTCAGGCGGTTTTTAGCCAGGGATTTTGAAATTATTTCCCGTACTTTTTCTTTGCTGGAAACCGTTTTGTTGATATATCCCCAGATTTCCTCCGGATCAATAAACGGTTTCATGGGTTCATCGGAAATTCTGTATTTTTCGGGACTGAATTTCATAGTTAGCTGTATCAATATTTCTCTTGCAAATATAGCAATTTCTTGAGTCATACAGGCTCAAACCTAAGAAATTTCAATAACATTTTAAAAGAAAAAGCTTGTTCATTGAATGATTTTTTTTTCTTATTTTGTTATATCAGCAGCTATATACATTGTCATATTGTATTTGTTGTTTTTTGTAGATTCGATATTTATTGATAATGCGGTCCTTTCAGGCGAATTCTTTTTTATAAATGTAACACTCATTCCATTTGCTGCTGCCGAATAGGCAAAATTAGAACCCAATGCGTCCATCACTTTCGACATGATACTTTGGCTTTGTGTTTTCATTGTTTCCATATCTACTTCTTTTAATAATGGAACTACAAAGTTGATAATAGACATCGTTCGGTCTTCGATAAAGCAAGCTGAATAGCCGCTGATATTGAAGGTAGAAGCATAGTTTGTAAAGAGGTAGAACGAAGATTCAATTTGACCACCCTTCATATTCTCAAATCCATTCCATGCACTATAAACTACCTTCAGTAAATCCTTACTAAACTGATCGGATAATTGTGCTTTGTCTATAAGCGTATAATCAGTATAAGTGGGCACAGATTTATTCCCATTTCTAAAAGTAGCCTTTTCGTAGGCCGGAAAATGGAATGTAACCTCATATTTATCACCCCATTTTTCTAGTTTCAGAGTTGCTCTATATACCCGCAATCCTTTGTCGGAGTTCTGAATGAAATTACAAAATCTGGATTTAAAAACATCCTTATAATAGTTGCTAAATTTGAAAAAAGAATAGCAAGCTGTAAATTCTTTTTTAATCGATTCAATTTTGGCAATACCTTCATCGTTACTGGCATAAGTTCCATAAGTTACTACAAATTCGGTGGACGAAATTGTTTTAATTTCTGTTTTTTGAGCATTTTCAATTTCGATTGAAGAAGAATACGTTTTTACAAGTGTGGAAGTGCCGGTGGAAGCTACGGATAAATCAGAAAATGAATTTTTAGAAGATTCGGCAATTTTCTCAAAAGCTTTGCAGAGCGACATTTTTTCGGCCATTGCCGGTACAGTGCAGATAATCAGCACAATCAGGATTAGTTTTGTTCTTTTCATCTCAATATGTATTTAAGGGTTAAAAAAACAAAAATAGTTTTTATTCAGATTGAAACAAAACTTTTTGTGTTAATAAACCAGACTTTGCAACTTGCAATTACACATTCGACCCTAAAATCATACCCGATAACATGGGAATTAACCAGATAATCCAAACTACTATACTGAATTTATGAAACTGGACAATCATTTTCTCATCTTTCCGAACAATTACCATTGTTGCCCACACGGCATGAAACAACATGAGCAGAATAGCCAACATGCCGGTAAGTCCGTGGAAATTTAACTGAATAATAGACCCGGCCATCATGCCCATAGCGCCTGTTCCAATGCTGTCACAGATTAGTCCGAACCAGAAAACAATGACGTGCCAGATTTTGAGTCGTTTGCTGATTTTTTCTGACCAAACTCCTACCGTGTAAAAGATGCAGGCTGCAAAAATAAATGAAATGGCTATGACTAACATAATTTCGTTCTTTTAAAAAATAAATAATCAGTTAATTAGTAAATGACAAAAATCTAACCATATATTGTAAATAATTGTAAGCCAAATTTTTAAATATGGGGCTTTGCCCCAAACCCCACTTACTCTTTTTGCCTTGATGCAAAAAAGTAAGCAAATGTAACAATCCGATTTTTCGGATAAAAATCAAGACTCCGTCTGCTTCACTCGAAAAATTAGTCGTTTGTAGGCTGAAAACTTTTAAACTCACCTCGACGGAATACGTCGAGGCTCAAACAGAAAAGTTTTCTACGCCTACTGCACTCGATTTTTCGGCTCATCAGACGATGTCAATCCAATGCAAACTTCAAATAGAATAACAATAACACTCTTATTCAAAATTTTATTGTTCAATTAAATTTTTATTCTGTACTTAAAATCAGTTATTTAAAAATCCCATCTTCCGAAATATCCGAAAGATGGGTTTTAAGTCCTCTTTAGAGGATTTAGGGCTATATTTTACACTCCAAGCGAAGCGCGCACGGCATCCACTTTGGCATTAGCAGCTGCATCTGCCTGAGCATATTCCTGACGACTTTTCATTTCGCCCCGCACTTCGATATAGAATTTGATTTTGGGTTCAGTTCCTGACGGACGAACGGATATTTTCGTTCCATCTTCGGTGAAATATTGCAACACGTTCGAAGTACAGGGAAAATCAAGCTCACTTACTGCAGCTGAACTTACATTGGTCATTTTCAATGTTTCATAGTCCTTTATTACGCTCACTTTTGATCCGGCAATTTCTTTGGGTGGATTCGTGCGGAAGTTGCGCATCATTTGTACAATTTCTTCCGCTCCCGATTTCCCTTTGCGTACCACCGAGATTCCTTTTTCTTTGCCAAAACCATATTCCAGGTAAATATCCTGCAGCAATTCAAAAAGCGTTTTTCCATTGTCTTTTGCCCAGGCAGCAATTTCTGCCATCAAGGCACAAGAGGATACAGCATCTTTATCACGGGCAAAGTCTTCGGGCAAAAAGCCGTAGCTTTCTTCACCACCGCCAATATAGGTTTTTTTGCCTTCGTTTTCACGTATTACGGCTGCAATCCATTTAAAACCGGTGTAACAGTCAAACATTTCAACGCCGTTTCGGTCGGCAATTTGTTTGATGATTTCGGTGGTAACAATGGTTTTTACGATATATTCATTACCGTTGATTTTTCCTAGTTCTTTCCAGCGACGGATTAAGTAGTAAATAAACAGTAAAGCAGTTTGGTTTCCGTTTACCAGAATCCACTCGTCTTTGTCATTTTTTACGGCAATACCCAGCCGGTCGGCATCCGGGTCGGAAGCCATCACGATATCGGCATCAGTTTCGATGGCTTTTTTTACGGCCATATCCAGTGCTGCCGGTTCTTCCGGATTAGGAGAAACAACCGTCGGGAAATTTCCACTTACCACGTTTTGCTCCGGTACCGGAATGATATTTGTAAAACCATATTCTCTCAACGCACGGGGAATTAACATAACACCAGTTCCATGGATAGGCGTGTACACGATTTTCAAATCACTGTTGCGCTTAATCGAATCGGGTGAAAGTGAAAGTGTTTTGATGTTTTCGATAAATGCTTTATCAATTTCCTCACCGATACTTTCAATCAACAGCGGATTTCCCTTGAATTTGATATCGTTTACAGTTACTTTGTTCACTTCAATAATCACATTTTCGTCGTGTGGGGCAATCATTTGTGCTCCATCATCCCAATATGCTTTGTAGCCATTGTATTCTTTCGGATTGTGCGAAGCAGTAAGGATAATTCCGCTCTGACAACCCAATTTACGAATGGCAAATGAAGCTTCGGGTGTGGGGCGGAGGTCTTCGAAAAGATAAACTTTAATGCCGTTGGCTGAAAATATATTAGCCGAAATTTCGGCAAACAGACGGCTGTTGTTGCGGCAGTCGTGCCCAATTACCACGCTGATTTGCGCAACCTTCGGAAACTGAGCAATCAGGTAATTACTCAAGCCTTGTGTGGCAGCTCCAACGGTATAAATGTTCATACGGTTTGTGCCGGCACCCATAATACCCCGTAATCCTCCGGTACCAAATTCCAGATCGCGGTAAAATGATTCAATTAATTCCGACTTATCATCAGCATTCATCAGTCGACGAATGTCGTTTTTTGTTTCTTCGTTGTAATTCCCATCGAGCCAGGCTTGCGCTTTGGCCATTACTTCCGTTAGTAATGCATTGTTTTCCATATCGTTACGTGTTTAATTATGTTTCGTGTTTGAGGGTTTAAAAATAGTGTTTTTTTTTGAATTGGGAAATGAAATTGGCCTATAAAACAATAACAGAGATTCCGTTAAACGAAAACTCTGTTATATTTTAAATTAGTTTGTCGGTGTTGGAAATCCCTGCAGCTTAATTATTAAATCAGGTATTCTTTTTCACAACCCGATTTTATCAATAGCTCGTTGATTTCCTTTTTAAGATCCATCATACGGAGCTCCCGATCAAGAAAATAGCTATTCAATTCCTTATATCTTAATAATGAAGCTTTTAATTCTTCTTCCATTGTTTTACGTTCGGTAATATCTGTCATTGTTAACAAACAGCTATTCGTATCTTGATTTACAATAGCATCAATATGTACATAACAATTTTTTTTATTGGGACCTATGTGCAATAATAATTCGCAGGTTTCTTTCTTTTTGCTTCGAAATAGCTTTTGGAAAAATTCATCAAACAAGTCTAATAATTCAAAGGCAATATGAAGAGCGAATCGGGAATTTTTTAAATGAAAGCGGTTGCTGCCAAGCATGTTGGCTGCCGAAAAATTCAGATCAATGATTTCTCCCTCTTTTGATAGTGTAATATAGCCCGACGGTGCAAAATCATACAAATCAACGTATTTCTCCATCGCCAAATCAGCCTTATTTCTTGATAGTGTCAGCTCTTCATTTTGCATTTCCAGTTCTATCTGGTGTACTTCCAGCTCATGTATTAACTTCTCGGTATCCAGCTCAACTTTGGTTATAGTTGATTTTCGGCTTTTCAATTTTTCCTCTGCTTTCAGCCGAAGCTCAGTTGATTCGTCTAAATTGTCATTTATTTTTTTCATAATATTAGTTGTAAAAGTAGTTGTCATACCCTGAGTTTGATCTGACAACCTGTGTAAGTATTTGATTCTAAAAAGGGTGACTTATCTCTGTTTTTTTTGCTACTAAAGGCCATTTTTTTTTTGATGATTTTTCCTTGTTTTTTACTTCTGTAACCCTTGCCCGAGATGACAAGATCTGCTATCTTCCCTTATTATCAACAAAATAGAGATTTTGTTAGGTCGAACTCACGTTATCTTATATCGTTGAATTAAATTGATACTTTTGGTACTTAAACTTTAGATTTGGTTAATAAAAACCCACATTTATACAAACTAAATTACATACCACGCTCGCTCTTCATTCTCTCATATCCTACAGTGCTATACTTTTTTTCGCCACCCGCTTTTATCAATAGCTCGTTGACTTCTTCCTTCAGGTGATCCAATAAAAACTCCCAGTCCTGATAACAGTCATTCAGGGCTTTAATTTGGTTAGCTCTGTGAGCGAGTTTCATTTCTGCCTGTTTGCGCTCCGAAATGTCAACCATCGTAAGTAAACACACATTGATATTCTCCGATTTATGAGCATTAATATGCACATAAACCGGTTTTTCCCCCTTTGATAGCAGGCTAAGTTCGCCGCTTACCTTTTTATCGTTCAGCAGGGTTTTATGATATATTTTGTCGAAAGTAAGAAGCGATTCCTGAGTAATATAAAGTCTGAATCGGGTATGTTTTAAAAATTTTCGATTACCGCCAAGCAGTGCAGCTGCTGCAAAATTAAGATCCAGTATATCTCCTTCTTCCGACAGCGAAAGGTAGCCTGAAGGTGCAAAATCATATAAGTCATGGTATTTTTCTTTCAAAGCTTCAAGCTGGATATATCCAGCTTTGAGTTCTTCATTTTGCATTTCCAGTTCTATCTGGTGTACCTCCAACTCATGTATTAGCTTTAGCTTATTCAACTCAGCAAAGGTGTCGGAAGAATCTCTTTTTCCTAATTCTTCTTCTGCATCCTGCCGCAGCATCGTTGATTTGGATTGATTGATGATAGGCTTTTTCATGGGTTGTAAAGATTATGCTCGCGGAGTAAATCCACTGTTTTATTGAGTTCTATTTCCAGTTTTTTAGCTACTGTAATATCCACAAAGGTGATAACAAGTCCGTCAATTTTATCATCGAATGTGCGGTAAGGCATGATGCGTACATTAAACCAATTCCCGGCATTGGTAGTAATGGCCGTTTCTTTAAAAACCAGCGTGCGCAATACTTCGCGCGAATGATTCGCAATTTCGGGGTATTGCATATTATTTACCAGATCGGTAAATGGCCGGCCTACATCGGTGGAGCGAAGCTTAACAATTTTGGATAGCTGATCCGTAAACCGGCGTATATTCAATTCTTTATCCAGAAACAGGGTTGCAATATCGGTGCTGTTCAGCAGGTTTATCATATCGTTGTTGGCAATCACAAAATCACTGATTTTGCTTTGAAGTTCCATGTTCACCGTTATAAGTTCCTCGTTCAGGCTTTGCATTTCTTCTTTCGAGGTGGTCAACTCTTCGTTGGTCGATTGTAGTTCTTCGTTGGTTGATTGCAGCTCTTCATTCGTCGATTTTAATTCTTCCTGCGAGGTTTGCATTTCTTCGCGCGTACTTTGAAGGTCTTCATTGGTTCGTTGTAGTTCTATTTGCAGCTCCTGATGCAAGGCATGTGACAAGTTTCCTACGGCTTTTTTGGTCGACTTCGTTGGTACTACAATGGCAACATCCATAAATACAATCATAATTGTAGATCTCAGAGCTTCCGGTTTTTCAATTTGCTGAATAGTTATATCCACAAAGTGTGAACCTCCGTCAGTTCCCACTTTCAGATTTTTCAACTCTACAGCTTCATAATTCTGTTTGGCTTTGCGTATCGCTCCGGTCAACATGCTATTCAGGCCTTCGCGCGCCATGGCATAAATGTTCATATTGGCTTTGCCGGCTGCCGGTTCGAGGTATTTGCCAGTTTTGCCGGTTATATACAGTATATCGCCCTGATCGTTGATCAGTACGCTGGCAGGAGAAAAGCGCTGAAGCAATAATTTGTCGGTAAGGGTTTGAATATTTTCTATTTCTATCATGGGTTTTTCTTCTACTTCAGTAAGTCTGATTTTTTTATGGGAAAACGAACTTGGGAAATTCAATAATTCAGGTGTTTTCGGTATTTCGGATCGTTTAAAAAATTTAAGTTTGTTATCAAGTACGCTGAAAATATTAGTGCCTGAGCCTTCATTTTCGGCACTTCCAAGCAGCATAATGCCTTCGGGATTAAGACTGTAGTGGAATAGAAACATCAGCTTTTTCTGCAATTCTGTTTCCATATAAATAAGCATATTCCTGCACGATACGAAATCTAACTTGGTGAATGGCGGGTCTTTTATCACATTCTGTGGGGCAAAAACCACCATTTCGCGAATGCTGGTATTGATTTTATAGCTATTTTCGTTGCCGCTAAAAAACTGAGTGATTCGTTCGTGCGACAAATCAGAAACAATATTCACCGCAAACTCTCCTCTACGGGCTTTTTCGATGGCATCCGGGTCGAGGTCAGTAGCAAAAATTTGTAGACTGAAACTTTTCTTTAGCTTTACTTTTTCATACGCTTCTTTAAAAACAATGGCCAGGGTATAGGCTTCCTCACCCGTAGAACAGCCGGCTACCCATGCCCTGAATACATATTCGTTTGGAAACTCGCTAAACAACTGAGGAAAAATTTCAGTTTTTAATTTTTCCCAAACGGCTGGATCTCTGAAAAAATTGGTAACACCTATCAATAACTCTTTGAACAGAATATCCGTTTCCGAAGGATTTTCCTGTATAAACCGAACGTAATTACTTATTCTATCAATTTGATGAATATTCATTCGCCTTTCGATACGCCGAAACAGGGTGTTTTTTTTGTATAACGAAAAATCATGCCCGGTTTGGGCGCGGAGTAATATGATAATTTTCTCGAGATTACTGATGTTTTTAATCTCATCTTTTTCATTTGTGGCAATCGGGATAAACTTTAAACAAGCCAGCAACCGTGAAGGTAATTCGATAGCGGGTGCAATCACATCCACATTTACGTTATTTATGGCACTTCGGGGCATACCATCAAATTTTGCATTGGTCGGTTCTTGTACCAATACCACACCATTTACTTCTTTAATGGCTTTGAGTCCCAAACTTCCATCAGAACCCATACCCGAAAGAATGATTCCGGCAATACTTCCCTTTCGGTCACTTGCCAGCGAACGAAAAAAATAATCGATGGGCAACCGCAAGCCCCTCGTTTCGATGGGTTCAAACAAATACAAAGCACCATTTAGAATAGACATGCTTTTGTTCGGCGGAATCACATACACATGATTCGGTTTTACCACCAAGCGGTCGGAAGCCTGAAAAACCTTCATCGTGGTAATCCGTTGGAGTAATTCGGGCATAATGCCCGGATGGTCGGGGTCGAGATGCTGAATAACCACGAAGGCCATACCATTGTCCTTGGGCATGTTGTTGAAAAACTGTTCCAACGCTTCCAATCCACCGGCCGATGCTCCAATTCCAACAATAGGGAAATCGACTTTTTCTGGGATTGTTTTCGTTTTGGGTGCTTTTAGTGCCTTGTTTTGCATTGTTTTAGTAGCGTTTTGGATATAGAAAATGGCTGAAAGCTTGTTTTTCGATTCTCAGGATTTGTCTGTTTTACTGTAAATTCGCAAAACGACAAATTAGAGTTTGTACAGTTTGTACAATATGTTTCAAAGTTACTGATTTATTCTGATATATCTTTCCAAACTTCATAATAAAAGCAAAATGCGTTAAAAATGAGGTGAATTGTTGTTAAACAATAGGGATTATACAAGTTGTAAGTATCTGATATATTGAATTAAATATTTTAAAACAAAGAAATGGAACGCTGATTTAACGGATTTAGCGGATGTGCGCTGATCGAAGATGCCGACTTGACGGTATAAAATGTAAAAACTGATTAATAAAAGGATTTTATCCCCGATAAATCGGGTCTGATTGAAAGAACAAATTTTTAATCATCTCGCCAAAGGCGAGATATAATCCGTTTTAAATCCGCTAAATCAGCGTATACCGACAAGTCGGTATGTTCCATCGGCGTTCCATTCTTAAAACAAACTAACTTATATAATCTCTATTATGAAAAATAATTTTTCCCCTTATTTTTCAAACCTAATAAACTTAAGCTCTTAATTCGGTTTGTTTTCTATTACTTCCAAGGGTTTGAAGCGATGGAATGCTAAGCTGAGGATGTGAAAAAATTGAGCTGTATTAATGCGATAGTTTCACTTTCGAATTATTCCTGTATATCCTTTCTTTGCAGGTATCAGCTCAAAAATCCTGTCAGGTTTCAACGTTTCTTCATCCCGGTGTGACACGTAGATTATGGCGATTTTTTTTTCGGCAGCAATGGCGTTGACCATTTCTATAAACAGACTGCTGTTTTCATCATCGAGTTCAATAGTCGGTTCATCCAGAATAAGCAGCGGCGGGTGTTTCACCATAGCGCGTGCCACCATCACCATGCGTTGCTGACCAATGGAAAGGCTTTGAAACGATTTGTGGCGAAACGCTGGTCCCAGCATTTCAACCCAGGCTTTAGCCATGTCTTTTTGCAAATCGCTGGGAACGACGTATAATCCTACCGAGTCCATTAATCCCGAAATAATCATATTCTCCACCGAATCATCGCGTGTAAACAGATGAATCATGGATGGAGTAAAGTAGCCAATCTGCCGTTTAATGTCCCAGATGGTTTCACCCGAACCTTTTTTTCGTCCGAAAAGCGTCATATCCTGACCATAGGCTTTGGGATTATCGCCACTAATCATGGTGATGAGCGTACTTTTACCCGAACCATTTGGTCCGACCAGGTGCCAGAATTCTCCTTTACGAATTTCCCAACTCACCTTATCCAGCACCTCTTTTTCAGCATAATGAACGTAAACTGAATTCAGTTGAATCAATGGATCAATATCCACCTGATTTTCTGCATATTGTGCAGGTAATTTAAAGTTGTGAAGAGTATTTTCCTGAATTTTATCTGCCGACAGAAAATCCGTTGTAGTTTGTTCGTTTATTATTTCATTCCGCTCATTCACCGAAAGAATAATATCCATGCAGGGCAATACATCCCGTTTACGGAAAAAGAGTTGAAAAAGAACAGTCGTTTCCGAAAGTACGGTAAGTGCTTTTTTTATAGCAAGTTGTGTTTCTTTATCCATGTTGCTATACACATCGTCGAGCAACATATAATGTGGTTTTTGAGCTATGAGGTAGGAGAGGAGCGCTTTCTTTTGCTGACCACTCGACATAGATTCCAGGCTTTTGTTTTCAGCAGTCTGAATCACAAAGCGGTCGTGACGGAATTCTTCATCAATTAGCTTTTCGATGCTTATGGTTGAATGAAGTGCGCCTTTCAACTCACTCAAATCGATATATCGCATCAAAAACTGATTTTCCGTTATCTGTCTTATGATTTGCTTTTTGTCGGAAGTGTTGGACAGATAAAGTCCTATGTTGTTATGTTTTTTCATCAACTGAAGAACTTGAGTTTGTGTCTGTTTTAAACGGCAACAAAGATATAGATAAATTTCAGGTTGGCTATAATTTAGAAATCCGGATAGTTACGCGAATAAACTTTTTTCAGTTTTCGATTGTTTTAAAAATTGTGTTTATTCTATTTTGGATTGAATTAACAGCATAAAAACTTGTATAAAAAAACATTTAAATGATTGTAAAATCGAAAATGCGCGGCTTTATCAGCCTCACAGCTCACCCTACCGGATGCGAGCAAAATGTGCTTAAACAAATTGACTACCTGAAATCCCATGGAAAAATTGATGGACCAAGAAAAGTGCTGGTTATCGGCGCTTCTACCGGCTTTGGACTGGCTTCACGAATTTCGAGTGCCTTTGGTTCGGATGCGGCTACGATAGGTGTTTTTTTTGAGAAAGAACCTCAACCTGACAAAACAGCCTCACCCGGATGGTACAATACAGCAGCATTCAGTAAAGCAGCTCATGCAGCCGGTTTATATGCCAAAAGTATTAATGGAGATGCATTTTCCGACGAAATAAAACAGAAAACCATCGAACTGATAAAAACCGATCTAGGTCAGGTAGACATGGTTATTTATAGTCTGGCATCGCCTGTTCGAACGCATCCGGTCACGGGTGTTACCCATCGCTCAGTGCTGAAACCAATCGGACAAGCCTATACAAATAAAACAGTTGAGTTTCATACCGGAGTTGTCACTAAAATAAGCATTGAGCCTGCTTCGGACGAAGAAATTGAAAATACCGTAGCCGTGATGGGTGGCGAAGACTGGGAAATGTGGATTGAAGCATTAAATTCAGCCGCTGTACTGGCTGATAATGCCCTGACGCTGGCCTATTCCTATATCGGACCATCCGTAACCGAAGCGGTTTATCGTAAAGGAAGCATTGGTCGTGCAAAAGACCATTTGGAAGCTACAGCCCAAAAAATGACCAAAAATCTGAAATATAAAGGGCTCAGAGCGTATGTTTCTGTGAATAAAGCCTTAGTTACCCAGGCCAGTTCGGCCATTCCGATTATTCCACTTTACATTAGTGTGCTTTACAAGGTTATGAAAACCAGGAAAATCCACGAAGGTTGTATTGAACAAATCCAGCGTTTGTATGCTGAGAAGTTGTTCTCTGGAGGAGCTGTCCCTCTTGATGAAGCCGGACGCATTCGTATCGATGATTGGGAAATGCGTGAAGATGTACAGACCGAAATGAAACAAATATGGGATGTAATTAGCACTGAGACCATTCATAAATTGGGTGATCCCTGCGGTTATACGCGTGATTTTAGAAACCTATTCGGGTTTGGTGTTAAATACGTGGATTACCATTTGGATGTGAATGAAATGGTTGACATTGAGGGACTTGTATAGAATAAAAGAACCAGAATTTAATTTGTAAAAAAACCAAATAGATTAGGCATTATACAAGTTGTAAGTATCTGATATATTGAATTAAATATTTTAAAACAAAGAAATGGAACGCTGATTTAATGGATTTAGCGGATGTGCGCTGATCGAAGATGCCGACTTGACGGTATAAAATGTAAAAACTGATCAATAAAAGGATTTTATCCCCGATAAATCGGGTCTGATTTAAAGAACAAATTTTTAATCATCTCGCCAAAGGCGAGATATAATCCGTTTTAAATCCGCTAAATCAGCGTATACCGACAAGTCGGTATGTTCCATCCGCGTACTATTATCAAAACGAAAGAACTTATATAATCTCTATTATTCAAACTGGTATTAAAAACATAATTATGCCCTGAACTTATTAGTTTCAGGGCATAATTTTTTTTAATGCAAATTCATTACAACTGAAATAGTTGGAATAATTTATGCTTTTGATTTATCGTCTTTGCAACAATCCTGACAGCAGTCTTTACAGCACATCATAGTAGTAATAGCCAGTAAAAGAAAACTGCTGGCAGTAATAAAAATACTGTGGATGTGAGCAACATTAAGCGGATTAATACAAAAAACCTCAGAAATACTTCCTAATACAATTAATAGTGCACCAGTTGCAGCTGAAGCCCAGCCCAGCCATTTTAAGATTTTCATACCGTGTTGATTTAATTGTTTAACAATAGTGAATACCTAAATAATGTGTTCAAATTTATTTTTCCAATCTTTATTCCCTGCAAATATACAATTTTTTTTATTTCGCTGTTTCTTTTCCTGTTTTTTGTTTAAGCGCAACTATCTAAAAATGAAACTTTTCAACTCTAACTAAAATTTATTTGTCTGTTTTTGCTACTTTTGTAGAAACAATACTGCAAAAGTAGCGTTTAGTTCATACCTGCAAACAGCCTGATATTTTAAAATAGTCAACCTGGAAAATGTTAAATAAAACACTTGAATTTAGATTGGAAATAAAGAGAAAAAAAGTTGTAAAACTACTGCTATTGCTTTTGTTCCTTATACCTACGGTCAATATTCAAGCAGAATCAAGCTATAAAAAATTGTTTTATAGAACATTTGTTAATCGGGAAATGTATAAATGGGGTGAATTGATTCATACAGTCGAGACGAATAACTCAGCTAAAACAATTGATCAGAAGTTAGAACTGATAAACTATTATTATGGTTATGTGGGCCATTTAATGAACAAGAAAAAGCACGAAGTAGCTGCCGAATATATTGACAAAGGCCAGGATTTAATTGATAATGTGATAATACTTTCTCCACATAATTCCACGGCAATATCCTATAAAGGAGCATTTTGGGCTTTAAAATGGGTTTTAGTAAAGTAAAAGCTGTGTATCTGGCACCAAAATGCATGTTTGAAATTAACAGAGCATATAAATCAGACCATGAAAATTCGCAGATTATAATTAATAAAGCTAACTTGTTGTTTTATTCCCCTTCAGCCTTAGGTGGTGATAAAGAGCTTGCTTTGAAATTGTATCATAAAGCTATGATTATATTAGAGAAATCAAAAGACACTGATCAGAACTGGAACTATTTAAACCTGCTTACCACCATTGCCATAGGTCTGGATAAAACCGATAAAGCTCACGAAGCGAAGAAAATGTACGAGAAAATCCTTAAGATTGAGCCTGATTTTAAATGGGTGCGGGATGACCTGTATCCAAATTTTCTAAAGCGAATGTGAACTTGACGGCATATCTGCCATTAACCATAATTCAGTGGCCGTTTTGAGGTTTCTCGTCGTGGCAGTAAGTTTTAACTTGTTTTCAAAAAACGAATTGTTTAATTTTGTATTTCCATAGCCGTTTGGGCAGTAGAGATAAATTGCCTTATCCTTGCAATAAAATTCATCAGACCCATAATCTCCATCTATTATTTTATCAATCAGTGATTTGTCAGGATTTTCGGACAAAAAAGTGATATGCATACATGCATTATCCTTGAATGAATCTTGTGAAAATGGATTGTTTTTTAGGATTTTTCCAAGTGTTTCCTTCTCCAACACCAATATCTGAACAGCTAAACCAAATCTTTTCTGAATTCCCTCTGAAATTGACTTTTCAATCGATTTTGAATCAATCAAATTACTCTCAAAAATCACATTTCCGCTTTGAATATAACTTCGAACATCCGAAAATCCCAGTTGAACAAACATATCACGCAAATCAACCATTTTGATTGCATTTCGACCACCAACATTGATGCCCCGTACTATGGATATCCATCTTTTCATAGCTTGTTTTTTTGTAAATCGTTAAGTTCTCTGAAAAAAGAGATTATTTAGCTGACATATTGCATACAAAACACTCCATTGACCTACAATTTGAGTTGACCTTTCTATTGAATGTCTGCAAAATTAGGAAAGAAAATTTAAAAACAGTTTATTTTGGAACAAAACTTCCTTTTAGCCTAAAAAGTGAGGTTTATTCGGGATTTTTTACGACCTTTGCACCCCAAAATGTATTTATAAAAATCTGAATGAAAACGAATAATGAAAAATGGCAAGGAAATTCGAAAGGAAAACCGAATTCTGGTGCCGGCCGTGATGGTAAACCGTTTGAGAAACGCGATGTGAAATCGATATTAAAAGGCTCACGGGGAGCAGCAAAATTTTCTACAGCTAAACCCGAACGTGACAATAAACGCCCGAATGACAGACCTGACTTTAGAAATAATGATAATAACCGACCTTCGTTCGGAGAAAAAAAATCATTTCAGTTAAAAGGCGAAAGACCTGATTCAGGAGAACGCAGATCGTTTGAAAGTCGGGATGGAAAACCTTCATTTTCTCCTAAGAAACCCTGGGAGAACCGCGATAGCAAACCTGCTTACGGTGAACGTAAACCCTGGGAAAATCGGGATAGCAAACCAGCTTCGGGTGACCGCAAGCCCTGGGAAAATAAAGATAGTAAACCCCCTTACGGTGAACGTAAACCCTGGGAAAACAGAGACAGTAAACCCACTTATGGCGAACGCAAACCCTATGAAAACCGTGAAGGTGGTCGACCGGCATTCAATGGTCCAAAGAAACCCTGGGAAAGCCGTGACAGCAAACCAAAACCATGGGAAGACCGTACCGATAGCAATGGGGAAAAAGTATATGGCAGAGGAGCAGGTGAATCGAATGAAGATGAGCCACGTACCGGCAAATTAAGTTTCAAAAAACCGGGAGAAGGACAAAAATCGGAATTCATTGAAACCCGCTACGACAATAAGAAAGACGGCGTAATGTACCGCAAACGCAGCGACGATTACGATCCAAATTCAAAATATAGTAATAAAAAACAACTTGAATTCAAAAAAACAGTTGTAGACCTGACAAAACCGATCCGATTGAATAAGTTTTTGGCTAATGCCGGAATTTGCTCACGTCGTGAAGCAGATGAATACATACAGGCCGGTGTAATTTCGGTTAATGGAGAAATTGTAACTGAAATGGGTGTCAAGGTTTTGTTGACTGACAAAGTTTTATTTCATGAACAAGCTGTTCGGTCGGAACGTAAGGTGTATTTATTACTTAACAAACCGAAAGACTGTGTAACCACTTCGGAAGATACTCACGACCGCCTGACAGTACTTGACCTGGTGAAAAATGCTTGCAGCGAACGGATTTATCCTGTTGGACGATTAGACAGAAATACCACCGGAGTTTTACTCCTGACAAATGATGGTGATTTGGCATCCAAATTAACTCATCCGAAGTATGATAAGAAAAAAATATATCACGTTACACTTGATAAACCCTTAGAAGAAGTTGATTTTAATGCTATCATGGCCGGTGTGACATTGGATGATGGAATTATTGCAGCCGATGCTCTTGAATTTGTAAAAGAAGGCGATTTGAAACAGGTTGGTGTTGAAATTCATTCAGGTCAAAACCGTGTCGTTCGTCGTATTTTTGAAAAACTGGGTTATAAAATTATACGATTGGATCGTGTTTACTTTGCCGGTTTGACTAAGAAACAACTTCCAAGAGGAAAATATCGCTTCCTGAGCGAACGTGAAGTAAGCATGTTGAAAATGGGAGCTCACGAGTAGACCAATTCCCAATTAATAATTACAAAATCCGTTACAACATTGTGACGGATTTTTTGTTATAAAAATGTACTTAATTTATTGTGATACATTATGAAGAAAGTCATAATTGCCGGTGGAACAGGATTTATTGGGAGCTATCTGAAAACGCGCTTTATTGAAAACGGATACGATGTATTTTTGGTTTCCAGATTGCCGGATCATATACAGTGGGAAGTGGATGAACTTTCACACGAGCTTGAAGGAGCTGAATTGGTTATTAATCTGGCCGGAAAATCGATCAACTGCCGACATACACCCAAAAATCAGGAAGTAATTATTCAATCAAGAATTGAAAGTACAACGATGATTGGAAATGCTATCCAAAAATGCAAAAATCCACCTAAACTTTGGATTAATGCCAGTGCAACAGGAATTTACCAAGCTTCGGAAATTAAATCAATGACTGAAGATGAAACGGAATTGGGAAATGATTTTTTAGATGAAGTTGTAACTAAATGGGAGAAATCTTTCTTTGAATTTCAATTTTCTGCAACGCGTCAAATTGCGTTACGCACTTCGGTAGTGCTAGGTAAAAACGGTGGTGCTTTGTCTCCTCTGGTTCAGTTAACCCGTTTTGGGTTAGGCGGAAAGCAGGCTTCCGGTAAACAAATGTTCAGCTGGATTCACCTTGAAGATTATTTCCGGATTATACAATTTGCATTGCAAAACAAAAACCTTGAAGGTTTTCTGAATTGTACTTCCCCCGAACCGCTTTCGAACAAAAATTTCATGGGGATACTCCGGAAAATACTGCATGTGTCAATTGGACTACCGGCACCTAAACTGGCTATACAGTTTGCTGCAATGATCATTGGAACTGAACCGGAACTTATCCTTATCAGTTCTTACGTAACTCCCAAACGATTGACTGAGGCTGGTTTTAGCTTTCGATTTCCTTCTTTAAACTCAGCATTGATAAATTTGCTGAATTAAAGATAGCACGAATCACTTAAATCAGAATTGCGGTCTGCCATAACTTCCACCTCCTCCACCATCACCATGACGGTGAGGGTGATCACCATCTGGTCTGTAACGCTCGTAATCGGGGCGATGGTCCTTATCTTTCCCTCCTTTAAAATCATTTATTTTATAGGTGAAGCTTAACAAGAAATAAGTTGGCAGGGTATTGTAGGTATTATATTGAATATAATTGTCTCCAATGGTCTGACGAATATTAAGTTGTTGGTGCAGAATGTCATTCACTTTCAACGCAATAACTCCTTTGTTTTCGAATATTGTTTTATCAATAGTTCCGTTCCAGATAAGTTGGTTTTGCGAAGAAGCTGCATAGCCCTGCATAGTTGTGTAATTGATGTCACTACCAATATTAATATTGTAAGGCAAATGAAGCATTAGCGTTCCACCACCACTCCAGTCTTTAGTTATAGCTACAGCAGCGTTTAGGTTATTTTGAGTGTTGGAATAACGGAAGCTACCCCGAAGTCCAATTTCTATAAAATCATCGGTGTAAGTAAGTGAGAGTGACTCACCGGCATTATAACGAATCGTATTACTCAAATTACCCAACGGGATACTGTCTAATTTAAGAGTCTGAGCATTCAAACCACGAGAAGAGTAGCCATAATATTGATTTGCACCAAGCGAAGTGTTGGTATTGAAATGCAAGCGTTTTTGAATAAGCGGAACATTAAACATTATGTTTCCATTAATACTGAAAGGCGTTTCTCCTGCATTCACCGTTTGACTGTATTGTTTCCCTGTTGCGTCGTAAATACTGTTTGCAACCAGCGCATCTTTTGTAATTTGTCCCCACAGCGAAGCATTGAAAGACGAGAATGTGCTGTCGTTAAAGGAGGTGTACATCATACGCAGACTCTGATTAAAAGCCGGTTTCAGTTCGGGATTTCCAACGGTTACGTACATTGGATTAGAATTGTTTTTTACAGGTTGCAACTGACTCACGCTGGGTTGATCTGTTTGACCCCGATAATCAATTCGGGCAAATTTCTTTTTCGTGAAATTAAACTGCAAACGAGCAGTTGGGGAGAAATTAAATACCTCGCGTGGCACATACAATTCGGTCCCATTTTGATACAAACGGGAGCTATATGATTGTGATGGCTCACCCTTCATTCCAACCATAATATTATAAATTTTATCTACATAACGATAGTTCAGCTCCAGTGTTTCGCTGTAAAAGCTGTTCACGTAATTGTTACTGTACACCGAGTCAAGTTTACTGTAATTCTGAAAAGCATCTTTATTGTATTGATCTTTTTCAGAAGTATTCGTTGAATTTTTTAGTGAAATTGACGTTTCCAAAAAATTCTTTAAATTCCAGAGTGGTTCTACAAAAGACATTCTTAAACTGATACTGTATGCATTCGAATGACTTTTGGTGTATTGGTCCACAATAGTAGAATCGGAACGGGTTCGGTTTTTTGAATAATTCCAGCTCTCATTGTCATTTTGTGAAATGGATGTTTGCAAATTTGCCGTGAATGTACGACCTTTTTTGGAGTTAAACTTACGACTGTAGACAACACCCAATCCACCACTAAGTGACGAACCGTTACCATTATTCAAAGTATTTCCCCTACTTGTCAGAGTCGTGTCGGTCAGGTTGCTGTAGTCTCTTTCACTGTCTGAAAATGAACGGGTATAATTAATGTTCGGTTGAAAAAGTACGGTGCTCAATGTATCTGGCTTCCATTCAGCTTCCAAACGCATATTCCCAGCATATTGGTCATTGTGTGAAGTCGTTTCGGAGTTGTTGAAATAGGTTGAATCAGCCAGATAACTTTCACGATTCGATTTGGTTATCGACTCATTAAAAGTGTGATTAAGCGAAGCATCACCACCTATTTTCAGCTTAGGATTGAGAATTGAATTGAGATTATAACCAATGTTTTGCATGGTTGTCAAACCACTGTTATTTCCCCAACCTCCTCGTCCACGACTGCTTCTGGTAGTATTCGTGTTATTTCCACCTACCGTTAAAGTCGATTGCGCATCACCATCCATAAAGTTCAGTATTCCATTTCCGTCGTAGCGGAAAGCTCCGTTTAAATCCAGCCCACCGCCTGCACCAATGTTCCCGAAAATGCCGGATTTTCGGTTTGGTTTAAATGTAAGGTTTATAATTCGCTCTGTGTCGTTATCTTCAAATCCGGTAAGTAATGCCATATCCGATTTCTGATCGAGCACCTGAATTTTATCAATCAACTCTGCCGGTATATTTTTGGTAGCCATTTCCACATCGTCATTAAAGAACTTTTTCCCATTTACGCGGATTTTTTTTATTTCCTGACCATGCACTGTAATTTTACCTTCGGTACTTACTTCTACCCCGGGTAATCGTTTAAGCAGATCTTCTACAACTGCATTCTGATTGGTTTTGAAAGCAGTAGCATTAAACTCAGTTGTATCGCCCTTCACCACCATTTGTGCTGCCGTTCCTTTTACTTCCACTTCGCCCAGCAAATGGGCATCTTCTTTCAACTGTATATTTTTCAGAATAATATCTTTTGTCCCCATAGTTATTTTCTGACGGTAATCTACATAGCCAACCATTGTAATCAACAGAGTATATGTACCGGGTTTCACCTTCGAAATCAAGAAATTCCCTTTCAAATCGGTTTGACAGCCTTGTACCATACTGGAATCTGCAGCACGCAGCAACCGAACGGCTCCCAATTCAATAGCTAAACCATTTTTTGCATCGAAAACCATAGACTGAATGCTATGTTGAGCAAAAGCAGAAAGTGTGAGTAAAAAGAGAAGTGAGCTTAAAACCAGTTTTTTCATTTTTGAGCGGAAATTATACAGTTTAAAACATGAAAAATCGCAAGAAAGTGATTTCCTATCTTGCGAAAAATAAATTATAGACTTTGTCCGTTTAGTTGACAAGTGCAAAGGTAAAAGGTTTAATCGGAATAGTAGAAAATATTGAACTATTTTTAAATATAATAGTTAATACAACTTTATTTTAGTAATTGTTGAAATGTTAGTACCGTTATTAACTGATAATGTATTTATTTTAGCAGCATTTTTCAAATGCACAGCCTTCATCCACTGTTTCAAACTCAATAGTGGCATGTTGAATTTCTTTTTCTTTCAATATATTCCGGATTAGCGTTTTTAATTCCGCAAGTTTTTCCATTTTTAAGGAATTACCGAGAACAACGTGAACTGTAAGTACATTGTAATTACCATCTACCGACCAAATATGTAAATCGTGTACATTCTCAACGCCTTCAACTAATTCCAACTGTTTTGAAATAGCATCTATATCCAGTTCAGAAGGAATTCCCTGAAGTATTACCCGCAAACTTTGACGCATATTTTTGTATACATTATACAAAACGAAACAAACAATTCCAACTGACATAATTGGATCGAGCACCGGAATATCAATAAATTGCATTACTACAGTACCTAGTAATACGGCCAACCACCCCATCACATCTTCCAATAAATGTAGTTTTGCAACTTTTTCGTTGATGGAATCTCCTTTTCTTAATCGAAAAACAGCAGCTCCATTTACCAATACGCCCAACAAGGCAAACAATAACATGCCATCGGTCTTGGTGGCTTCTGGCTGTAAAATCCGGGGTATAGCCACGCTAAGAATTATTATACTTCCTGCCGTAAGTACAATAGAATTGATAACTGCTCCTAATAACGAGAAGCGTTTGTAGCCATATGAATAGGAATTATCGCTCCCTTTTCTGGCTGTTTTTTGAAAATATAAAGCCAATCCGAGTGAAAGGCAATCGCCTAAATCGTGAATGGCATTGGAGAGTATGGCAACACTGTTCGTCAGCATACCACCAACCAATTCGACCACTGTAAAAAACAGATTTAGAAAAAATGCTAACTGTATGTTTTTGGTTGACGAGTGATGATGTGTGTGAGTATGATTATGATTTTCGTGCGACATAAGCTAAGTTTTAGTATTCAAACAATTTTAAAATCGAACTGTTCGGAAAAAATTAAATTATTTATCCGGGTTAAACCAATTCAGAACATCTACATCGTATCCTGTTCCGTGCATGAAATTATAGGTCGCTAAGTTTAGTCCTTTTCCATAATAATCGAGGTCGATTTCATTGGCAGTACTGAATGGAATTTCATTGTTTGCAAAACTTCCGGGAATTGTAACAACCCACTTTGCACCTACATTTTCAGGCTGTTGACCCGATGGACTATGAATTGTCATAGCATATCGATGCCAGAAAGCAGATTGTATCCAACCATTTTCAAATAGTCCACGTACCACATCGAGTGATTCGATGGTTTCCTGTGCTGTTTCGGTTGGGAAACCGTACATCAAATAAGCGTGTGTCATTATGCCTGCTTCGGCAAAGTTTTTCATGCTGTCGCTGGCAGTTTCGATGGTAATTCCTTTGTTTATCAACTTCAATATGCGAGCTGAAGCTACTTCCAGTCCTCCCGAAACTGCTATGCAGCCAGAGGTTGCCATCAAGTAGGTAAGTTCAGCTGTAAACGATTTTTCGAAACGCACATTAGTCCAATAACTGACAGTAAGTTTACGTTTAAGAATTTCTTCGGCCAGTTTTTTCAACATAAGCGGAGAGGCAGCCTCATCGACAAAATGAAAGCCCGATTGACCCGTTTGCAACATAATTTCTTCCATGCGGTCAACAATCAATTCAATGGGTGCTTTTTCATACCGTTTGATATAATCAAGTGTGCCATCGCAAAAGGCACATTTTCCCCAATAGCATCCGTGTGCCAAAATTAGTTTATTCCAGCGTCCATTGCTCCAAAGGGCATGCATTGGATTGGTAATCTCAATCAGATTTAAGTATTTGTTTTTCAAAAGCCCTTCATAATCAGGAGTTCCGCATTCAGCAAACGCTATATTTTCTGTGCTGTCAAAGTTTACGCGTTGAATATTCCCCTGTGCATTACGGAACAGTGTCCGAATCATTTCAGCACCTTCCATTATTCGCAATATAGGCAACTCGCCATCGTCATATGTCAGAAAATCAACGTAATCGAAAATTTTCGGATCAGTTATACTACGTAATTCAGTATTTACATAACCACCTCCCATAACCGTTTTTATGCCAGGATATTCTTTTTTTAGCCATTGTGCACAGCGCAAAGCACTGAACAAATTACCCGGGAACGGAACGCTAAATCCAACGATTTCAGGCTTACATTCACTTATTTTTTTTGAAAAAATATTCAGCATCAACTCGTCAATGAACGAAAGTGGCTTTTGTAATTCTATTTCCAAGGGATCAAATTCGGGAAGTCGCAAACAAAGCGATTCAGCGTAACGTATCAGTTCGAAATGTGGATCGATGTTTTGCTGTATCAATTCGCTAATATTTTTCAGAAAAAGCGAACAAAGATGCGTAGCCCGGTCGTGATTGCCGATTAGTCCAAATGCCCATTCCAATTCATCTTCATCGGGTAAGCGTTTGTTATCAGGCCAAAAATCCAGGTTGCTAAATCGGGTGGCTAACGAGCTGTCACCACCACTCATAAATCGCATGACCGGTTCAATGGTCTGCAGATAAAAATCAGCTTGAGAGAGTATAATTTTATGTGATTTCGTGAGCTTTTTAAGTGCTAAGGTCTGGAAAATTGTTTCCAGATTTTTTTTTGTGAAAAGTTCCTGAATAAGTTCAATACTTAAATCCATTTGTTCAGCATCGAAGCCTCTCGAACGCAAGAAACCCCTAAGATGGCAGGTGGCAGGATAGGAGGTATTTAGTTGCGTAAGAGGTGGCGTAACAAATAGTATTTTTTTCATAGTTGTTTTACTTTATTTTTCTATCCCCAGGAACGAAGGGTATCGAAGAACGAATGTTTTATGCAAACTTACTGTTTTATTTTAGAAACAACAATAATAAATTGATTTTAATAATCCCGAATTATAAACAAAATTAGTTGCTAAGTACGAATATGAATATTTTAGAAGACTGCCCATATAGTTTGTGGTGTTAAAGTAGTTCGACAAATTTTACAACATAGAAAAAAATAAAAAATATTACTATTTTTGCAAATCATTTAATACTGAATATGTTTAACCCAAATAAATTTAAGTTATGACCAAAGAAGAAATTATTGAAGAATTAAATTTAGTTCAACAAAGTGCCATTAGTCTAAAAGCACAATTAATAGATACGAACAATTTATTGAAAAATTCATTTTCTCGATTAAGAACGCTTAAAAGTATGTTGAGAAATATTGAAATTGCCTCAAATAGAAGAGAAAAACATAATCTGACAAGTATATTAACCAGCGAAACAAGAACCAAAAGAGGAGGTTATTCACCTGAGTTAGTTCTGATTCTCGAAAAAGGAATTTATCAGATAGGTTTATATGAACTTAATATTAATGAAAGATCACTTACACTGAATAATGAAAAAAAACGTCTTACAGTTAAAGAAATTCAGTTACTTGCTGTAATGGCCGTAAATGCTAATAAGTTGTTATCCCGTGCCTATCTGCTGAATACAGTTTGGAGTGAAGATTCCTATTTCTCAGGTAGAAGCATGGATGTCTATTTGTGTAAGTTGCGTAAAATTCTACAAGCAGATGAAACTATCAATATAGTTAACTATCATGGAAAAGGCTACAAATTATCAATAATGTAAGTTATTATAGTTGTATTTGCTTTAAACGTATATTCCTATAAGAAAATCTTTGCAGCCATAGTTGCAGGGATTTTTTTTGCCCTTATAAATTCAATTTAACTATTGCTTGACATTATCGTTTGCACATACTGAAAAGCTTGTGTTATTTTATTCCCAATCTAAAAAATATCATTGCAAATAGTTCATATTTATGTGATTATTTATTAATAATGATATCAAAATGTGTGTGTTACGAAAATTTCACTCTCTTTTTTTAACCACTTAATCACTTTATTTGCAACTTATCTAAATAATTTTACATAATAGGAAGTTTCAACATTAGGAATTCTATTTTTTAAAGAATATTTCATTTAACTTTGACCCGAAAAATTAACTGTATGAAAAAGAAAGATGAATATTCTGATTTAGCGGGTCCAAAATCAGAAAGGTTGGATGTTAACAGCTCTTTGCCAACTAAAAACGGCAATTTGGCTGACACACTTACCCAAGATTTTTTAGGAATTAATTCAATTCCTATTGAACTAGTTAAGCCTGTTGAAAATAAGTTAGTTCATGGAAAATTTAGTACGACTGAAATGTATCCGAGCTTATATACAACCCATCAGGGATATTGCCAGATTTTCCAAAATCAACGAACCTTTATGGTGGCAACGGCTCACGGTTTTCAATTGGTACGTTTAGCTCAAATCGTATGTTTCGAATATATTAAAGAAAAAAAACGTTGGGAAGTTACATTATTGGATGAAACCACACTTCAATTAAAGCGAAACACCACAGCAGATGAAATATTGCAATATTCTCTCAAGTTTATTAGGATTAATCAGCAAATTATTATTAATCTGGAATATCTGAATAAAATAGAGAATAATCTTTTTTTACTTTCAGCTTCTGTACGTATAGCTGATAAGCTGATTATCTCCAGAAATTATATGAAGATTTTACAGCAAAAAGTTGAATTGATTTAGATAGTAAGAAGTTAACGGTACAAGTAAACGGTAGAGGGCAAATTGTTTTTTGTTAGCTACCAACACCAACTAATAACTAGTAACTATGTTAGTAGATTTTGCATTATATACACCCATGTTTGTCTCTTTGACCTGGGCTTTGATTTTACTTTTTACTTCAGGGATAAGTGGACCTCGAACTTTTCTGAGCTTATTCATGTTCATTATCTCAGCCATATCACTTTCTAATGTTGTTTACTACCACCACTATAAAGAATATTTTTTTAGCTTTGAATTGATTTACATTTTTGGCAATTTGTCAATGCTGCCTATATCTCAATGCTATATAAAACTATTAACTTCCACGTTAAAAATACGCCTCAGCGATTTGAATTCGCTTTACCCGGCAGCTATACTAATGATTGCAACATGGGTAATCTATTTGTTTATGAATCCAGAAATGAGGGCATTGTATATAAATACGTATTTGTTTAGCAATGGTTCGTGGTACGCTGCACCTTCATTAATCCGGACAGAACTCATCTTGCACTATATTTTTCTACTTGTATTTGTAATTCAGATTATTTATTCATTTAAGCGTATCAGCGTTTTTATTGCTGAATATCATAAAAACATCAACAACTATTTTTCAAATCTCAATTATTTAACCATTGAGTGGCCGGTTATCATATTATATTCATTTGGAGTTATGTCAATATTTTCTAGTTTTACCTACTTTTTAGGTCGGAATTATTATGATAAATCACCCGTTATTTTATGTGTTACCGGAATTGGATTTGCTATCTTTTTATTTTTTCTCGGCTTTTTAGGTTTTCTTAATCGAAAAATTGTTGAAATTCATGATACAGATTCTGAAGACTTTTTTGAAATGCCATCTACTATTCAAATAAAAATAGATTTACATGTTTTGTTTGAGGAAAAACAACTTTACAAAAATCCTAATTTGAAGATTTCAGACATTGCTTCAAGTTTAAATACCAACCGTACCTATATTTCAAAATTCATTAACAATGAATACACCATTTCCTTCAGTATGTTTGTAAATCAGTACCGAGTTGAGGAGGCCAAACAATTGCTGATAAGTGACGAAAATACAAATTATTCACTTGATTATATTGCTAGTCTTGCCGGGTTTGGGTCATTACACTCTTTTATTCGGGTTTTCAAAGAAATTACAGGCACAACTCCGGGTCGTTTCAAAAAAAATAACCTTCCAAAAAATAGGGAAAACCTATTATAAAGTTCAACAGGCTTTGATATTTACTTTTTGTACTCAATTCTTTACCTTCTGCACAAAATTTTACCATTTGCACATGATTTTTTTATTCTGACAGATATATCTTTGTTGGACTTATTTAAGCGTTAATATAAATTATTATTGCGACAGCAGTTTAATATGTACGTGTTAATATCTATTGGGTAGTCTGAATATATTTTACCCAGTCATATCAGAAATTAAACTTTATACCGGGTTTAATTTGCAATTTAAGTTTCAAATGAAACTGCCTTATTTAATGCTTATCATATTTCAATAATTTATAGTTGATAAATTTATTCATGTTCATTGCTTTTTTTAATAAATTTTTTCGTTTTCTATTTCAAGTTTGTTAATTTTCTGAAGTCAAAGAGAGGTCGTGAGGCCTTGCTTTGGCAAGAAAATTGAATGATTAAACCCTTAAAAATATAGATTTATGGAAAATAATGATATACCACCCTGAATTATTTAATATTATAGCAATAGAGAATGACTAACATAAATGATTTAAATACTTAACATAAAAACTTTCAAAATGATAGTAAAAAGAAAATACACTCGACCAACTATTTTTTCCATTAGAATTGACAATCTATTTTCAATCAGCTTTGCTGAAAAGATATTGAATACATGTGATGAAGTAGTTATAACAGAAGATATGAAGATTCTTCAGGTTTTTAATTGAGAATACAGTTATATTTAGAGTATTTAAAAGGCATTATACAAGTTGTAAGTATCTGATATATTGAATTAAATATTTAAAACAAAGAAATGGAACGCTGATTTAACGGATTTAGCGGATGTGCGCTGATCGAAGATGCCGACTTGACAGTATAAAATGTAAAAACTGATCAATAAAAGGATTTTATCCCCCATAAATCGGGTCTGATTTAAAGAACAAATTTTTAATCATCTCGCCAAAGGCGAGATATAATCTGTTTTAAATCCGCTAAATCCGCGTTTACCGACAAGTCGGTATGTTCCATCCGCGTACTATTATCAAAACGAAAGAACTTATATAATCTCTAATGTATTCAGTCAATTTCTTTTGAATGCGAAATATGTGGGTTGAGATTTTTTTTTATCTGTTTAAGCAAAGAAAACTTACGCTAATAAAAAGGGAAAAACAATGATTAACCATTTAAATTTCTCGTTATTTCCATATAAGGATTTGCTTAACTTTAGCATGGATTTTATTGCTACAGTAGAAGAAAGCAAGCTAAAAAAAGCAGTTGTTGCCCATTATCTTGATGCACTGAAGACTAAATTTACTTTTTATCAAATAGCCTTCGAATCAGAAACAAAGAATCCGTACACCAGATCTCAATTAGAGAAAGATGAAATCAGGAACGACGCATTTATTGTATTTCGTAGCTATTGTGAATGGGCAAAAAATCACGATACAGATTCCCGGATGCAGGCCAGAAGAGTTTTATTGAATGTAATTCGTCAACATGCTTGGAATGCTCAGGATCTGGGATATATACCAAAATCAACTGCAATTACGAACATTGTTTCTGACATTATTAGCAATTACAGTACTGAATTGAATTTGATAGCAGCTGAAGAATTATTAGACGATTTGGCTGTGTCACAACTTAATTTTGAAGGTATAGTGCCGGCAGCCCAGGTATTTACTGAAACGGTAGGCGAAACGAGACCTCAACTTGTAGCTGCCATTCAATCTTTTCTTCGTTTTATTAGTTTACAGGAATTATTTGTGCCAACCAATGAAATGTTGGCTTTGATTACTGAACTGAACGAGCTAAGTGAAAATTACTTCAGCAGATTAAAAACATTGAACATAGTTACAGAAAAAATTATGCAAGCTAGGGCATGATAAAACAGTAAGTTTATGAAAACTATTCAAGTACACTCTATCGTTAAGGAATTTTTAGGAAGACATTGTCTGCTTAGACTCACAAATGGTAATTTTGTTGAAGGTATTATGGGTAATACTGAACAAAATATTAGTACAAATACACTAGATGTTGCATTATACTGTGATAACAATATCAAAAAGCATATTCCGTTGCTGCAAATAGAAGCGCTTAAAGTAGTGTGACGAAGTTTTTTATTTGCTAATAAACTGATAATTAACCTAATGCAAAAAGGCTCGTACTAGTAATTATAGAATGTTTTATTGTTCAATTATAGGAAAATATGATTTATTTTTGAACTACTTTATAATTACAACCGATTAGCTATCGGCTTTGATTACTGAAGGTATAAATCAAAATATTTTACAGCACATTAAAAACAATGAATATAATAGCAAAAAAATGGCAATCAGAATATAACAGGACTGAATCTGTAATAAAATTTTTTTCCTTTAATCCCACACCCCTAAACCTGAAAATATATTTTCTTTGGGATTAAAGCAAATCCCTGTAAGTTAAATCTTACAGGGATTTTTTTATTTCAATCCATACAAGAATTGCCGATTTAATTGTATTTTTGTAGTTCAATTTTTGAAACTCAATTTCAATGCGCTTAAAATTAGTTCTTTTCTCTGTAATCCTTTCGGTCAGCCTGTTTGCAAAAAAAGTAGATGAAGGAGAAATGTATTTTAATAATAGGCAATACGCAAAGGCGAAAACGGTTTATGAAAATCTACTTCGTAAAAAGCCGAAAGATCCTCTTAATAATTATCAGTATGCCCGCTGTTGTTATGAACTGAAGGATATTGAACCGGCAATTGTACATTTTGAAATGAGCGGATTGAAATACCCAATGCGTGAAATGTATTTGGGGGAATTATATTTCAAAATCTATCGATTTGACGAGTCGGTCACTTCCTTCCAAAATTATTTGTTTAGTTTAGACTCAACCGATGCTAAACGACCGGAATTTTTAAAAAAACTCAAGAAGTCGACCAATGCTGCTCGATTAATAAGCAGGGTAGAAGATATTTCTATTATCGATAGTATTCAAACCAATAAGTCTGAGTTTCTAAAGTATTATAAGTTCAATAGTGAGTTGGGCTCAATAAGCCAGGAAAGTCTAAATATGCCACATCACCGTAAATCTGACCGCGTTAAATACCTCACTCAACGCCGGGATCGTATGTATTTTTCAGATTCAATTCAGGGTCAAATGAATATTTTCACGTCATTTAAACTATTGGATGGTTGGTCTAAACCAAGTTCTATTTCAGATGTAATCAATACAGCAGCAAACGAAAATTACCCTTTTTTGCTGCTTGATGGTGTCACGGTTTATTTTGCATCGGATGGGGAGAATTCAATTGGGGGTTATGATTTGTTTGTAACAAGGTTTAATCCTTCGACTAACAGTTATCTGACGCCTGAAAATTTAGGTTTCCCTTTTAATTCTCCAGCTAATGATTATATGATGGTCATTGACGAACAGAATAATATAGGCTGGTTTGCCACTGACCGAAATCAACCTGTAGGGAAAGTGATGATTTACGAATTTGTGCCAAATGAAACCCGAAATATTGTACGCACCGAAAATAAAGAGTATTTACGGAATGTAGCTCAACTCAAAATATACCGTAAAGCCTCGGGGAATAAGTTGGATAGTGACTTAACTGCTAATCAAAATCAGATTCCCCAATCCGAAAAGCAAATTGAATTTGTACTAAATGACTCGACAATTTATACTAATATAAATCAATTTCGAAGCCCCGAAGCGCTAAAACGTTGGAATCAATATCACAAATTAAATGCTGACTTTAAAACAATGCAAAAGGAATTATCAGATCTACGGATAAAATTTGAAAATGATGAAACCCAATTTCAACGCGCTGTTTTGGCACCTCAAATCATCGATCTCGAAAATAAAAACAATGAACTTAAAAGGCTTATTTCAGTTGAAATCATTGAACTGAGGAATGTTGAGATAAAATTCCTTAAACTGAAATAAACCCAAAAAAAAATCGTTGTATATCTATATTTAATCGTTGTAAAGTAGATTTAATAAGTTATTTATATGATTGGATAATAGAGCTTTATCATTTCATTTATTATCACTTAACGTTATTTCCGATTAATTGTAGTCTAACTTCCGTTTTTAGGGCTAATTTTGTGAACTTAAAAAGATAAAATGGATAGACTAAGGTTTCAAAGTTTCGGAAGTGGTAGCAGTGGCAATTGCTATTTTATTGGTAATGCTTCGACTGGATTATTGATAGATGCCGGAATTGGAGTACGCACTATCCGTAAAAATCTTCGCAACTTAGGCCTTGATTTTGAAAATATATGGGGCGTTTTTGTAACTCATGATCACGCCGATCATATCAAAGCAATAGGTCCTGTAGGAGAAAAGCATCTTGTTCCGGTTTACAGTACACGCAAAGTACATGAAGGAATTCAGCGAAGTTATGCTGTAACCGAAAAGTTATATAGCAGTAAAAAGTATATTGAAAAAGGGGAAACCATTCAGGTTGGCGAATTCAAGGTAACCGCTTTTCCTGTTTCACACGATGCAACTGATAGTGTGGGCTATACGGTTGAATATAAGGGAAAAAGGTTTACATTTGCAACTGATATTGGCTTTATAGATGATATAGCCGCCAGTCATCTTGAACTTGCTGATTATATGGTGCTGGAAGCTAATTATGATGAACAAATGTTGCGTCAGGGACCCTACCCGGTTCATTTACAAAACAGGATTATTGCTGATACCGGACATTTGAGCAACGAACAGGCTGGCATTTTTTTGGCTAAGAACTACAATAAAAGGTTGAAACATGTTTTTCTGTGTCATTTGAGCCGTGAAAACAATTTACCGGAAGTGGCTTATACAACTGTCCAGTACCATTTAGAAGAACAAGAAATAGTAGTGGGAAAAGATTTGGAACTGGTTACTTTGGATCGCTTAAATCCTTCGGAATTATATATTTTCTGATCACAAGTAAGGACTAAGAGGCAAAATACAAGTAAAACTGTCAACTATTAACTAATAACTGTCAACTTAAAAAGTATGTCGCAAAACCTGGTTATTATTCCCACCTACAACGAAAAGGAAAATATCGAGAATATTATTCGCGCAGTTTTCAGTCAACCCACTGCATTTCATGTTTTGGTGATTGAAGATGGTTCACCTGATGGCACGGCTGCTATTGTAAAAAAACTTCAAAAAGAGTATCCTGCAGCATTATTTATATTGGAGCGAAAAGGAAAATTAGGTTTGGGAACGGCATATATTACAGGTTTTAAATGGGCTTTGGAGCATAATTACGACTTTATATTCGAAATGGATGCCGATTTTTCGCATAATCCTGTTGATTTGAATCGTTTGTATAATGCCTGCGCTAACGAAGGGGCAGATGTAGCTATCGGTTCACGTTATATAACAGGTGTAAATGTGGTTAATTGGCCGATTGGTCGGGTATTGATGTCATATTTTGCGTCAAAATATGTTCGGTTTATATTGGGTGTAAAAATTGCAGATACCACAGCCGGATTCAAGTGCTATCGTCGTGAAGTGTTGGAAACCATTGAATTGGATAAAATCCGCTTTAAGGGTTATGCTTTCCAGGTGGAAATGAAATACACGGCCTATGAGTGCGGATTTACGCTCAGAGAAGTACCGGTTATTTTTATAAATCGTGAATTAGGAACTTCCAAAATGAGTGGTGGAATTTTTGGCGAAGCTTTTTTCGGGGTTATTCAGCTTAAATGGAGTAGTTGGTTTCGCAAATTTCCACAGAAAAAGTGAATGAAATTGATAATTGATAATTGATAATTGACAGTTGACAGTTGATAGTTGACAGTTGACAGTTGATGATTGAAAATTGAAAATTGAGATGATGCAATTAATCAAAAATGCAACTATAGTAAATGAAGGAAGAACCTTCGTGGGGTCGGTATTGATTGCTGCTGAGCGAATTAAAGCTGTTTTTGAAGAAAATCAGCCTATTGTTATAAATGAACCTTTTACTGAAATTGATGCAACAGGTTTGCTTTTGATTCCTGGCTTGATTGATGATCAGGTTCATTTTCGTGAACCGGGACTGACTCACAAAGGCGATATTTATTCCGAAAGCAAGGCGGCTGTTGCAGGTGGTATTACTTCATACTTTGAAATGCCGAATACCAAACCACAGGCAACTACAATTGAATTACTGGAGGATAAATATGCAATTGCTGCTGAAAAATCATTTGCCAATTACTCGTTTTTAATGGGTGTGACCAATGACAATATTGAAGAATTAAAAAAAATAAACCCTCGAAACGTTGCCGGTCTCAAAATGTTTATGGGCTCGTCGACGGGTAATATGTTGGTCGATAATGAGAAAACATTGCAGCGCGTTTTTTCAGAAATTCCATTGCTTATTGTGACCCATTGTGAGGATGAGTCAATAATTCAGGCTAATATTCAGCATTACAAATCGTTGCTTGGTGATGATATTCCGGTTGAGTATCACCCCTTAATCCGAAATGCAGAGGCTTGTTATAAATCGTCATCCTTTGCGGTAAAATTGGCTACTAAATACAACTCACGCCTTCACGTCTTTCACCTTTCTTCGGCTAAAGAAATGTCATTATTCACGTCTGATAAACCATTGAAAGAAAAACGGATAACTGCTGAAGTCTGCGTGCACCATTTGTGGTTTAATGATACAGATTATGCCAAATACGGTAACCGAATAAAGTGGAATCCGGCAATAAAATCTGAATCAGACCGTCAGGCATTGATTGACGCTGTGAATTCAAATAAAATTGATGTAATCGCTACAGATCATGCACCGCATTTATTGTCCGAAAAAGAAGGTTCGTGTCTGAAAGCTGCTTCCGGTGGTCCGTTGGTTCAACATTCGTTAGTAGCTATGCTGCAATTGGTTAAACAAGGTGTTTTTAGTTTGGAAATAGTGATTGAAAAAATGTGTCATGCTCCGGCTGATTTGTTTAAAATTGAAGAACGTGGTTACATTCGTCCCGGTTACTTTGCTGATTTAGTGCTTGTTGATTTAAAAAAACCATGGACAGTTTCTGTTGAAAATATTTTGTATAAATGTGCTTGGTCGCCTTTCGAAGGAACAACATTTGATGCTTCTGTCACGCAAACCTGGGTGAATGGGAAGCTGGTATATGATAAAGGAAAAGTTGATGAAACCGTTCGGGGAAAACGACTCTTGTTTTATAATTAGATTTCTTTAGATTAAAACGATACTTTAAAACTAAAAATTATATTTCAAATATGAAAAAACGAGCAATTACAACCATTGGTTCAGGAATACTTTTTATTCTGCTAGCCTCAGCAATTTACTTTTGGTACGAAAACAAAAAAATTGATGCTTTGAATAATGTTCAATATATTCATAATCAAGGTGAAGCACAGGGAACGACCTATTCGATTATCTATCAACAACCAGATGCTATAGATTTGCAATCCAAGATTCAGAAATTGTTGCATGAATTTGATATGTCACTTTCTACTTATGAAACTAATTCAACAATTTCACGTATAAACAGAAATGATTCTACCGTTAAAACTGATTTATACTTTGAAGAAATGTTTAACGCCGCCCAGGATGCAGCAAAACGTACAAATGGAGCAATGGATATAACAGTTGGTCCATTGGTAAAAGCTTGGGGTTTTGCATTCGGTAATAAAGACCACAGTAAATTGCCAATCGTTTCGGATTTTTTGCCATATGTTGGATATCAGAAGGTTAAGATTGTAAATCACAAACTTATCAAAGCAGATCCGCGCATATTGATAGATCCAAATTCAATTGCTCAGGGTTATTCAGCTGACTTGATTGCCAAATTACTTGCAGAAAACAACTGTAAAAACTATCTGGTGGAAATTGGTGGCGAAATTGCTTGCAAAGGGTTGAATCCTGACGGACAGAAATGGAAAGTGGGTATTGATAAAGCCATTGACGATTCAACAAGCAGCAATAAAGAGTTGCAAACCATTGTTTCTTTGACTGATTGTGCTATTACTACTGCCGGAGATTATCGGAAGTTTTATATCGAGGGTGGTAAAAAATATTCACATATTATTAATCCTCATACAGGTTATCCGGTTGATAATAAACTATTGAGTGTTACTATTATAGCTCCTACCGCAATTATTGCTGATGCGTACGATACTCCTTTTATGGTGCTGGGAGTTGACAGTGCCCTGAAGGTGTGCAAGAAATTACCCGGAGTGGAATGTTACCTGATTTATGCCGACAAAGATGGCAAACATAAAGTGGTTTATACCGAGGGCTTTAAGAAGTATTTACCTAAATAACTATCAATAAATTCGTAATAAACCCTAGATTAGTTAAATTGACTCATTTTATTTTTTTATTCCTGATATAATAACTACTTTTGCAGTCCAAATTTCTTTATGAAAACGATCAAAATTCTCTTTTTAGTTGCTGTATTAACGCTGATTTCCTGTGGTGAATATCAGAATTTACTTAAATCGGACGATGCTGAATTAAAATACAACAAAGCAGTCGAGTATTTCGATAAAGGAGATTTTATGAGGTCATCCACTCTATTCGATGCTGTAGCAACTTATTATAAAGGAACTGAACGTTCGGAAACAGTTTTGAATTATCTGGCCAAAGCTAATATGGGGCAAAAGGATTATTTTACGGCCAGTGAATATTATAAAACCTACGTAAAGACTTATCCAAAAGGAAAATACGTTATTGAGTCAAAGTATATGATAGGTTATTGTTACTATCTTGATTCGCCGGATGCCCGATTGGATCAAACACCAACACATAGTGCTATTGCCGCTTTGCAAGAATTTATTGATGTTTATCCGGAAAGCGAAAGGGTACCGGAAGCTAATAAATTGTTAGATGAATTGACGAATAAATTGGCGTACAAATCGTATTTGAACGCAAAATTATATTACAATTTGGGTAATTATTTAGGGAATAATTATGAGTCAGCTGTAATTACAGCTCAAAATGCATTGAAAAAGTATACTGCAACAGCTTATCGTGAAGAACTGATTATGTTGATATTAGACTCGAAATACGAACAGGCTTTACAGAGTGTTGAAGAAAAGAAAATAGAAAGATACCGCAATACCATTGATGAGTATTACAATTATGTCAATGAATATCCTACCGGGAAATTCAGGAAACAAGCGGATAAGATTTTTAGTGAAACAAAGAAAATTGTGAAAGATTAAAATTAAAGTAATATGGACTACAAAAAAGTGAATGCTCCCTTGAACACCATTTCGCGTGATATGAATTCAATCAGCGCAAATGTTGGTAATGTTTACGAAACTGTGAAAATTATTGGTAAACGTTCTAACCAGATTAGCGTAGAAATCAAATCTGAACTTGATAAAAAGCTACTGGAATTTGCCTCATTTAATGAAAATATTGAGGAAGTTTTTGAAAACCGGGAACAAATTGAGATTTCACGTTATTACGAAAAACTTTCAAAAGCAACTCTGATTGCAACTCAGGAGTTTTTGGAAGACAAGGTATATTACCGCAATCCGATTAAAGACAAATTAAAATAATCTGTTTTTAAGGATTTGAATCACATTTAGATAAAAGAATATTGTGTTATTTTTAACGCTTTATTCTTTTATCTTTTTTTGTTTGTGTTTAGTTCAATTCATTTTTGTATTTTTGTGAAAGAAAAAGAACCAAGAACCAAGACATCAGACCTCAATTGTAAAATATACATTATGATAAAAGGAAAGAAAATAATTTTAGGGGTTACCGGAAGTATAGCTGCCTATAAATCAGCACAAATTATACGATTACTTGTAAAGGAAGGAGCTGAAGTTAAAGTGATTATGACCACTTTGGCCAAAGAATTTATCACGCCTCTGACTCTTGCAACACTTGCCAAAAATCCAATTTTGGTTGATTTCTTTGACCCGACAAATGGAGACTGGAATAGTCATGTTGATCTGGGATTATGGGCTGACGCTTACCTGATTGCTCCTGCAACTGCCAATTCCATTGCAAAAATGGCTACAGGAGTTGCAGATAATCTGCTTCTTACTACTTATTTGTCTGCAAAATGTCCTGTTTTTATTGCTCCTGCAATGGATTTGGATATGTTTGCCCATCCGGCCACACAACATAATTTAGAAAACCTTAAAGCTGTAGGAAATCAAATTATTGAACCTGCAACAGGTGAACTGGCCAGTGGTTTAGAAGGAAAGGGTAGGATGGAAGAGCCTGAAAATATCGTTCGGTTTATGGCTAATTATTTCTCTGAAAAGCCACTTGTCGGAAAAAATATACTTATTACTGCCGGCCCGACATACGAAAAGATAGACCCTGTACGTTTTGTAGGCAATTACTCTAGTGGAAAGATGGGATTTGCTTTGGCAGAGTCATGTGCTCAAAAAGGTGCTCAGGTTTGTCTGATAAGTGGCCCGGTTCAGTTGAAAACAAAACATCCTAATATTGAACGGATTGATGTAGAATCGGCTGTTGAAATGTACGATGAAGTTGTTGGTAGGTTTTATGGTATGGACGGAGCTATTTTGTGTGCAGCAGTAGCCGATTTTACTCCGATTGAGGCTGCCAATGAGAAATTGAAACGGGATAATGAAAATCTGATTCTGGAACTGAAACCGACACAGGATATAGCAACTTCTGTGGGTGAAATGAAAATGGAATCACAGTTTTTGGTTGGATTTGCCCTTGAAACGAATAACGAAGAAATCAATGCAGTAGGCAAAATGGAGCGAAAGAATTTTGATTTTATCGTATTGAATTCGTTGAATGATGAACAAGCCGGATTTGGTTACGACACCAATAAAATATGTATCCTTCATCGTTCCGGCAGTAAAAAGCAATTTGAATTGAAAAATAAAGATGCAGTTGCAGAAGATATTGTTAATGAGATTATTACTATAATGTGAATTGAAAAAGTAAAGAATTACAATATGAGATATTTCATGCTTTTAATGAGCTTATTTGTTTTTACCGTATTTACTCATGCACAGGAACTTAACTGTACCGTAAATATCAATTCGGATCAAGTTCAGGGAACAAATAAATCGGTTTTCAATACATTACAAAAATCAGTTTCAGAGCTTATTAATAACCGAAAATGGACTGAACTGACTTATGCCAATTCAGAACGTATTGAATGTACTATGAATATCATTGTCAAAAAAGTAGATGCTGATATTTTCACCGCTGAAATTCAGGTTCAGTCTCGTCGTCCGGTTTTTAATTCTTCCTACAATAGTACGCTATTTAATTTTAAAGACAATGATTATGTCTTTAATTACAAAGAATTCGACCAGTTAGAAATTAATGCCAATACTATAACATCCAATCTGACAGCCGTTTTAGCATATTATGTTTACCTGATAATTGGCTATGATATGGATTCATATTCCCGATTGGGTGGAACTCCTCTTTTTCAGTCAGCCGAAAGTATAGTCAATGCAGCTCAGGGTTCGGACCTTGGAAAAGGTTGGAAGGCTTTTGAGACTAATAAGAACCGTTATGCGCTGATTAATAATATTTTGGACGAAGCTTTTAAAAAATATAGAAATTTTTTTTATGAATATCACCGTTTGGGATTGGACGAAATGAGTACCAATGCAACGAATGCACGTGGACGCATTGCTGATGGCTTACCCTTGTTACGGGAAGCTAATCGGGCAAGACCTTCAGCCATTGTGATATCTTCTTTTTTAGATGCTAAAAATGATGAACTGATTAATATCTTTTCAAAAGCCTCGACTAAGGAAAAAACCGAAGCTGTTCAAATTTTGTCGGATATAAATCCTACCCAGACTTCTCGCTATGAACAAATGTTGAAATAGTAATTAGTTTATAAAGTTTATAAAGTTCAAAGTTTATAAAGTTCGTAAAGTTCAACGTTTGTATGCTGTCAAATAAATTGATTGGTATAGGCGCTTAGACCGCCCATTATTTTTATAATTGCTACTTTTGTAGCATGAATCAAGGAAATCAATTTTTAGGTGTGAATTCAATTAAGTTTCACAAAGCATTTTCAACAGATGAAGATT